>Ga0209475_10000184_pt1 | contig 178748 bp, 174 predicted proteins | sample tdDd471_FD_187128 | JGI IMG/M metagenome (GOLD analysis project Ga0209475, IMG submission 187128) | Marine sediment microbial communities from the Atlantic coast under amendment with organic carbon and nitrate - tdDd47.1 (SPAdes)... | ecosystem: Environmental > Aquatic > Marine > Coastal >... | reverse complement strand
GACAAACCTGGATAACATTTTTTGCTAAATCAATACCAAGTACGTTACACTTTTTCATTGTATGGGCTCCTTTTGTTGTTGTAGACGCCAACCTACTTCAAGTGGGTTGGTGGAGTCCATACATCGCGATTTAATAGAGTAAAAAAGGCTCTGGCCTGTTTTTACTATTTGCGTTTATTGGCGTGCATTGGCGGACTATAAATCATCGGCAATAAAAAAGGCACGTCAATGACGTGCCTTTTTTTGTTTGTTGACTGAAGCCCTTGATTAAAGAGTGTTCCAGAACACCGTGGTGGTTGAACCATCATACTCAATGGTGAATGAGTCACAGTCATTAAAGGTAATGGTTGCTGTAACACCGCCACTTGCAGTAACCGTGATTGTGCCTGCACTGAGTAAACCATTAGTGGTGCAGTCGAACCGAAGGTCTGATGCGTTTATGGAAATGGTGCCATGTGTGAGGTGAGTTACCGAGCCATTGACGATGTAGCCGTTGATGGCATCACCCGATACTTCCATATTGTGCGTTGTGTAAGTTTGATTGCTGTAAGTGCCCGTTATATTGCCGCCAAAAGTCAGGTCATCAGTGCAGTTCAGGTAACTTGAGTCACAGCTGATAGTGCCATTGATGGATGTCGCTTCATCACCCGCAGTTATGCGAAAATTATTGTAGCTTATGGTGATGCCATTAGCATTCTGTATATAAGATGCAGAACCGTTATAGGTGGTAGAGCCAAAACCATCATCGATGACGCAGCTGCTAAATGTCATGTCCAGGTTAATGTTACTGGTGTAATAAGTGTCCATACCCGTCACATTGACCGAGCCACTTAAGCAGATGCCAGCAACAGGTCGCATATTTGGCATTTGAAAGGCTTTATTGGCGATATCTGAAACAGTTGATTTCAGGCCGAAGTCGCCAATGCTGCTGGGTGTATTAGTGCTTGTGGCGCTTTTTACGGCCTCAGATGCGGCAACGGCCAGATCTGTTTTGTTGTCATTTGTAATCTCGGCCGTTGGCGCTACTGCTACGGAACCGCTACCGCTACTACCGCCGCAACCGGCTAGCATAGTTGCACATAATAGAGCGCTGAAAGAATATAGATAACTCGCTTTCATTATGCTCACTCCCATGAGTATTACTGAATAAACTATGAGTTTAGCTACTTAAGCAGGAAAAAATGTAAGGTGTTTCTGATTTTAGACAGGAATATATCAAGTTGACGTTTACACAGATCAAAGCCGGGCGAGCAGGGAGTCGCTGAGCAGATCGGCCTGCTGGCCGTGGGTATGAATCAGTGGCTGGCTGATCAGCTGGGCCAGTTCGGCGGCATTGTTCATGGCACTGCTGGCGGGGTTGATCTGGTTAAGTACTACCGCAAATACCTCAAGCCCACGGGCTTCGATGGCCTGCAGGCTGAGCAGAATATGGTTGATACAGCCCAGCTTGTCTTCCGCCACCAGCAGTACCGGCAGTTTGAGGCGCTGCGCCAGATCGGCATTCAGGCCATCGGCGCACAGCGGCGAGTAAAAACCACCGGCACCTTCCACCAGAAGCCGTGTGGATTCGCTTTCTGTCTCGTTCTCAGTCAGTGAACAGGCCTGTTGCAGCTGTGCCAGGCTGATGTTTTCGCCCTGTAAACGGGCGGCTTCTGCGGGGGAAATCGCCGCCTGTAGCGGGTAGGGGCAGACCACCGACTGCGGCTGCGGATACTCGCAGGCCTGCATCAGGGCCTGGGCATCGGCGGCGATCAGCTGGCCATCGGCATTGTGGCTGCAGCCGGATTCCACCGGCTTGCGCGGAATCGGGGTGAGGCCGGCGCCCAGCAGTTGCTGCGCCAGCAGGCAGCTGATATGGGTTTTGCCGACGCCGGTGTCGGTGCCGGTGATAAACAGGCCTTTAATCATTGGTCTTTGGTTATTAGTCCTGAGTCGTTAGTCTTCGGTGAGGCGGGTCAGGGCTTCACGGTATTTTTCCGCGGTTTTCTGCACGATCTCGTCGGGCAGCTCGGGGCCGGGGGCGGTTTTGTTCCAGTCCAGGGTTTCCAGGTAGTCGCGTACAAACTGTTTGTCGAAGCTCACCGGGCTGCTGCCGGGCTGGTATTCATCGGCGGGCCAGAAGCGGGATGAGTCCGGGGTGAGGACTTCGTCGATCAGCACCAGCTGGTTGTTCTTGTCTACGCCGAATTCAAACTTGGTGTCGGCAATAATAATGCCGCGCTGCAGCGCGTAGTCGGCGGCTTCCTGATACAGCCGCAGGCTGACCTCTTTGACCTGCTGTGCCAGCTCGGCACCCAGCAGTTTTTCGGTGGCGGCATAGTCGATGTTTTCATCGTGCTCGCCCACCGCGGCCTTGCTCGACGGGGTGTAGATGGGCTGGGGCAGTTTGTCTGCCAGTTGCAGGCCTTCGGGCAGCTGGATGCCGCAGATAGCACCGGTTTGCTGGTAGTCTTTCCAGCCGGAGCCGATGATATAGCCGCGCACAATGGCTTCTACCGGCAGTGCCCTGAGGCGCTTCACCACCATCGCGTGGTTTTCTACCGCCTTGCGCTCTGCCTCGTCGCTGATAATGTCTTCCAGCGCCATCTCCGCCAGGTGGTTGGGGATGATGTGCTGCAGCTTGTTCAGCCAGAAGCGGGTGACCTGGTTGAGGATCATGCCCTTGTCGGGAATCGCGGTGGGCATCACCACGTCGAAGGCCGAGATGCGGTCGGTGGTGATAATCAGCATATGCTCGTCGTCGATTTCGTAAATATCGCGAACCTTGCCCTTGTGCAGGCGTTTGAGGTTGCTGATCTGGCTGGTGTGCAGGCTGTTGGACATCGCGGAGGCTTCTCTGTGTGCGCTAAAGGGGCGTATTTTAGTTGATAAGCGCCGTGGTGGCGAGGCCTGGATAATTTGGGGTTAGAGTAAAATCCCTTTTTATTAGAGATTAACGCCAATAATGCGAACCCGGATACAAGGCTTTAAATAGCGTTGATTTGCGTTTTCTTTTTAAATCAGTCGATAAACTGATCACGCAGCTCGCGCCGCAGAATTTTACCCACATTGGTTTTAGGTATTTCATCGACAAACTCGATGCGCCTGGGGATTTTATAACGGGTGAGAGACAGTTCGCAGTGCATACGAATATGCTCATGAGTCAGCTGTGGGTTGCTACTGACAATCACTGCCATCACGGTTTCGCCGCTGGCGTCGTCGGGAATGCCGATTACGCCGACTTCGATCACATCTTCATGGCTGGCAATGACCGCTTCCACTTCATTGGGGTAAACATTAAAACCGGAGACAATAATCATGTCTTTTTTGCGGTCAACAATCTGAAAATAACCCCGTTCATCCATAAAGCCGATATCGCCGCTGTGGAACCAGCCATCATTATCAAATGCCTGTGCAGTTTCATCGGGGCATTTGTAATAGCCCTGTGTGACCTGCGGTCCACGGATGCAGATTTCGCCGATTTCACCCACAGGCAATAGCTGTCGGTCGTCATTCTGTATGCATACTTCGGTGGAGGGAATCGGCAGGCCGATTTTGCCGTTGTAGTCCTGTTGTGTCACCGGGTTGATACACACCGCAGGTGAGGTTTCGGTAAGGCCGTAGGCTTCCAGCAGGGTGCAGCCGGTCACCTGTTTCCAGCGTTCGGCGACCGATTGCTGTACCGCCATGCCGCCACCCAGGCTTAGCTTAAGCGCGGAAAAATCCACATCGGCAAAATCCTTATTATTCAGCAGGCCGTTGAACAGGGTATTCACCGCGGTGAAAGCAGTGAACTTAACTCGTTTGATTTCCTTTACAAAACCTTTGATGTCACGGGGGTTGGTAATCAAATGGTTGTAGCCACCGATTTTCATAAACAGCAGGCAGTTGGCCAGCAGCGAAAAGATATGGTACAGCGGCAGTGCGGTGATGATGCGCTCTTCACCTTTTTTCAGGGTGTCAGCAAACCAGGCTGACGCCTGTTGCAGATTGGCGACGATATTGCGATGGGTGAGAATCGCACCCTTGGCCACGCCCGTGGTGCCGCCAGTGTATTGCAGAAAAGCATAATCATCTGCGTTTATTTCAGGGCGCTGGTAGTTGTTCACATCAGCTTTTTGCAGGCAGTGTTTGAAGCTGTGGTGTTCCGGTAACGAGTAGGTGGGCACCATTTTTTTAACGTGTTTAACCACCAGGTTAATCAGGCAGGATTTGGGGAAGGGCAGCATGTCGCCCATGCGGGTGACAATCACATGTTTGATCGGCGTGTTATGCATAACACCCTGCAGTGTGTGGGCAAAATTTTCCAGCACAATAATCGTGGTGGCTTCGGCGTCAGATAACTGGTGTTGCAGTTCCTCGCCCGTGTACAGTGGATTGGTGTTAACAATGGTCAGACCGGCACGCAGCCCGGCAAAAATCGCAATCGGGTTCTGCAGCAGATTGGGCATCATAATTGCCAGGCGCTCGCCCTTGTGCATATTCAGCTGGTTCTGCAAAAACGAGGCCAGTTGCCTGCTGTAGTGATCCAGCTCGGCATAACTGATGGTTTTGCCGAAATTATGAAATGCCGGTTTGTCAGCGAATTCGGCGGTGGCTTCTTCAAACACCTCTACCACCGAGCCATAGGCATCAATATCCGCTTCATGGGGAACCCCGGCGGGGTAGCTGTTAAACCATGGGGTGGGGTGTGACTGTGACATTGTCTGCTCCATAAGCTGAAGGCTGATTTATGCGTGCATTGTTCAGTATAGTTCAGGCGGAAACGGTTTTGTCAGAAGAGCCGTTGTTCAGACAAGCAGCGGGCGGTCACCCTCCTGCCAGGGTGTGTATTTCTGCATCACCGATTGAAACAGCGTTGAGTCCATCCATTGATAGAGCCAGGCGCGCAGACGAGGATAGGGCGCCTGCTCAAACCAGCGTATATCCACATGGGCAAACTGGCGAATAAATGGAAAGATAGCGACATCGGCAAGGCTGATCTGGTTGGATATCAGATACGCTCGCTGCTGCAGGCGTTGTTCCAGTTGCTGTAAAAACACCTCACCCTGCTGGCGATATTCGAGCTGACTGGCATCAGGGTAGCGATCCGCGTATTTATAGTGGTCCAGGTGCTGCTTGAATACCGTATCGTTGGTTTCGATTAGCTCAGCTATTTCTGTCTGCTGCTGCGCGTGCAGCCAGTTATTTTCATCAGACTGCTGCAAGGCCCAGTACATAATATCCAGACTTTCATCAATCACCCGGCCATCCCCGCATAACAGCACCGGCACCGTGGCCCTGGCGGAGATGACGAGTAGCGCGTCGGGTTTGTGTTTAAGTGTGACTTCCCGCAGCTGCACCTGGCAGTGGCTGTAGTGTATCGCCATGCGTGCACGCATGGCATAGGGGCAGCGACGGAAGCTGTAGAGAATATGATCAGTTGATGACAGGTTTTCAGGCATAAAAAAACAGAGGTTGTCGATGTTTTTGAGGCTGTTGGGAGCAGAGCTCGACAGGCGCACATTATGCACTTATGTGAAGCTGGAGACCAAATGCGAACACAATTAAACCAGATACGCGTAGCGGAGGACACAATGAATCATCCTGCACCATATCAGTGCGTAAAACGCCGGCGCTGCAAGGCTATATTTTAACGTTGCGGGTTAGGTATGCCTTGAAGCCGTTGACCTGTCAGCTTCTCATGTCTGGTAATAGAACAGGCATTGTTCTTGCTAGAAGCTGATAACCCGCTTCTCCCAAGCCGCTGGAATGTATTAATTCACAGGGTGAGTCGCAGATCTGGTCTGTGCAATAAATCCATGCTGCGCTGGCTACGCAGTTAATTATTGAAATAGTCATTTATGAAAAAACTACGTGTCACGATTGTTGATGATGATAACGGACGTTCAATTATTCTCAATGCTGCGTTATTGAATGCAGGCTATGAGGTTGTTGCAATTTTAAGGTCTGAGGATAACCTGCTAAAGCATATAGAGTGTGAACAGCCGGATATGATTATTGTCGACCTGGAAATGCCGGGACGGGACTCGCTTGAGTCAATGCGTATTGTGAATCGCTACAATCCAAAACCAATAGTTATGTTTACCAATAATGCAGATCACGAAATGATAAGTGAGGCGATTAATGCGGGGGTCAGTGCGTACGTAGTTGATGGATTTAATGAAGACAGAATAAAACCGATAATGGATGTTGCGATTGCTCGTTTCAAGGAAATGCAGGCGCTGCGCAATGAACTTGAGAAAACAAAAAACACACTGGAAGACAGGAAGCTGATAGATAAGGCCAAATTGATTGTGATGGATCAAAGGGGCTGTAATGAGGATGAGGCTTATAAAGTGCTGAGGAGCCTGGCTATGGACAAGAACAGGCGAATTGCAGAAGTAGCAGAACAATTGATTTCAATTACCAGTATATTTAAAAAGTAGGTGGATGAGCATGTCATTAGATAGCCCGGCTGAAATGAGAAGGCCGGAAAAGACGAAATTGAATATTGGCTTTATCCCGTTAACTGATTGTGTGACCCTGGCTGTTGCAAAAGAGAAGGGTTTTTTCAGGCAAAATGGACTCGAGGTAAATTTATGCAAGGAAATGTCATGGGCAAATATTCGTGACAAACTGGCCTACGGAGTTCTTGACTGTGCGCAAATGCTGGCTACCATGCCGATCACCAGTACGCTGGGCAATGCTGGCTGGAAACAACACACGGTGACATCACTGGTGCTTGGGGTCAATGGTAATGCCATTACGGTATCAGATAAGTTATACCAGGAACTTAAAAGCATAGATCGGGACTTTGATTATAATCGACCGGTAACGGCCAGTGCACTTAAAAAGCTGATAGAGCTTAGAAAATCCAGAGGTGATGAGCTGCTGAGTTTCGCACATGTGTTCCCAACCTCAACGCATAATTATTTTTTACGCTACTGGATGGCCTCGGCGGGTATTGATCCGGATCGTGATGTGCGTCTGATGGTAATCCCGCCGCAGCAGATGGTGAAGAATCTTGAGGCAGGTCATATCAATGGGTTTTGTGCAGGTGAACCATGGAATCAATATGCGGTCAGTCGAGGTAAAGCGCATGTGTTAATTACCAGTTATGAAATTTGGAATAATGCACCGGACAAAGTGCTGGGTGTAAACAGGGAATGGATGGATGCCTATCCGGACACGCATACTGCAGTTGTAAAATCACTGTTACAGGCGGCCAGCTGGCTGGATGAAAAAGACAATCGGAGTGAAGCAGCAAGCATTATATCCCGTGAGGAATATGTAGGGATACCGGAAGAAGTTATATTGCCACCTCTAATGGGGCAATATAAATACCATAATGATGGCGAAAGTGAATTGATTGCTAATTTTAACACCTATTACAAATACAGTGCAGCTTTCCCCTGGCACTCCCATGCTGCCTGGTATATTGAGCAAATGAAGCGCTGGGATGATCTGCCTGAGACTGTGGATAGTATGCAGGTGATTAAAGATGTTTTTCTTGTTGAAAATTACCGTCAGGTTGCAAGCGAAATGGGTATAGATATTCCCCTGGTGAATAGCAAGCAGGAAGGCACACATGGCGGAATCTGGGAAATTGAATCAGCGCAGGGGCGAATGGAACTGGCTGAAGATGAATTTTTTGATAATCAGAGCTTCGAAACCGGTGATGCGTGATGCGTCATTTAGGAGCAGGCCGTACATTTAAAAGCAAAACCTGCACCATTTCGAAACAATAAAAACAATCGAGGCGTTATCGTTTTAAACAGCCGATAATGGCTTTATGTAACTAAATCAATATATTACGAAAAACTAAAGCCGTTTGGCACAAAGAGTGCAATATCAGCAGTCAGATATAGACATGCATGGCCAATGGCGGTCATGAATAATGATTAATTCGGACAACGGCGTCCATCACGCTAGAGAAAATCTCTATGCGTGGTGGACGCCGTTTTTTTTTGGGAGATTAAAAATGTTCAGTAGCAAGATAAGTGAATGCATAAAGACAGTTGCCTGCAGGCAGCGCATAAATTACAGACACATGGCAACGGCTCTGCTGCTAATGCTGACCGCATTAGTCTCAATCAACAGTCAGGCAGCGACCGGCTATGCGGAGAAGGATGAACTGAAATTCGGTTTTATCAAGCTAACAGATATGGCACCACTGGCAATTGCATATGAAAAAGGATTTTTTGAAGATGAAGGCCTGTATGTGACGCTGGAGGCACAGGCAAACTGGAAGGTGTTGCTTGATCGTGTAATTGACGGTGAGCTGGATGGCGCACATATGCTTGCAGGGCAGCCGCTTGCAGCAACCATTGGTTATGGAACTGAGGCGCATATTATAACCGCGTTCAGTATGGACCTGAATGGTAATGCGATCACGGTATCAAATGACGTATGGGAAGAAATGAAAAAGCATGTGCCACACAAGGACGGCAAGCCGGTTCACCCAGTTGAAGCAAGTTCACTGAAGCCGGTTGTTGAAAAATATAAGGCGGAGGGTAAGGCGTTCAAGATGGGGATGGTGTTTCCTGTATCGACACATAATTACGAGCTACGTTACTGGCTGGCGGCCGGCGGTATTCACCCGGGATTTTACGCGCCACATAAAGGCGATAACAGTGGCAATATTAAAGCCGATACGCTGTTGTCTGTGACGCCTCCGCCTCAAATGCCATCTACTATGCAGGCCGGAACAATTAACGGTTATTGTGTTGGTGAGCCATGGAATCAACAGGCGGTTTTCAAGGGTATTGGTGTGCCGGTGATTACAGATTATGAAATATGGAAAAATAATCCTGAAAAAGTCTTCGGTGTGAGTAATGCCTGGGCAGAAGCAAATCCTAATACACATATTCGCGTGGTAAAGGCACTGCTTAGAGCCGCGAAGTGGCTGGATGAAGATAACAACAAAAACAGATCGGAAGCAGTAAAAATACTGTCTAAATCACAATATGTTGGCGCTGATTACGAAGTAATTGCAAATTCAATGACTGGTAGTTTTGAGTATGAAAAAGGTGATAAGCGCTCAGTGCCTGATTTCAATGTGTTCTTCAGATATAACGCAACCTATCCTTATTATTCCGATGCGGTCTGGTATTTGACGCAAATGAGACGTTGGGGACAGATTTCAGATTACAAGGAAGATGGCTGGTACAAGGAGATGGCGCAAAAGGTTTATAAGCCAGAAGTCTATGCAATCGCAGCAAAAGAATTGATCGAGGAAGGCAAGATGAAGGCAGAGTATTTCCCTGACTTCGATAACGAAAGTGGATACAGAAAGCCGCAGAGTGAATTTATTGATGGGGTAACTTATGACGGTACCAAGCCGAACGACTATCTGAATAAATTCAAGATTGGCATAAAGGAAAAGGAAAAAATCTGAATTAGTGAAATAAAGACAGATAACTAATTACATGATTAATTAAATTCAGGAAATCACATGAAAAAAACATTAGTGGTAATTACCAGTGCACTCCTGGCACAGAGTGCCTATGCGTCAGAAAGCATTACAGAGTCGATCGTAAGCGGTAAAGCAAACGTAGATATGAACTTGCGTTATGAAACCGTAGAACAGGATAATCCTTTGCAGGATGCAACTGCGCTGACGCTACGTACGCGTCTTGGCTACACAACAGCAGCGTACAATAACTTCTCAGCAATGATTGAAATGGAAGATATTCGAATTATTGCTGGGCAGGACGAGTTTAGCGTGGGTCCAGCCGGATTCAACCAGGGTGTTTATTCTGTAATCGCAGACCCGGAGACTACAGAGCTTGAGCAGGCGCTTGTAAAATATGCCGATGAGGATTTCACAGCGAAATTAGGCCGGCAGGTTATTACATACGATGGACACCGCTTCGTGGGGGATGTTGGCTGGCGCCAGGACAGACAAACCTTTGATGCGCTAAAGCTGGATTATAATATTTCAGAAAAATTAAAATTAAGTTATAGCTATTTGTGGAAGCGTAATCGTATATTTGCTGAAGCAGCAGATGTGGATTCAAATGATACATTAATAAATGTGTCCTACAAAAGCGGATTCGGTACAATAATCGGGTATGGCTACCTGCTGGAAGTGGATAACAATACAGATAATGGGCTTGATACTTTTGGTATAAGCTTTAAAGGTGTGGCTGGAGAAAATAAGAATTTCAAATATGTAGTTGAATACGCAAGCCAGACAAATGAAAGTGGCGCATTAGAATATGATACAGATTATCTATTTCTAGAAGGTGCTGTGGATGTAAGTGGTATTACTGCAAAACTTGGCTACGAGGTTCTGGGGTCTGATAATGGTTTAAGTGGGTTTGCTACGCCTTTAGCTACCTTACATAAGTTTAATGGCTTTGCTGATATTTTTCTGACAACACCTGCAGAAGGTCTGGTTGATGCTTATGCATCTGCTGAGACTAAAATAGGCGGTGGAAAAATTGTGCTTGTGTATCATGACTACAGCGCGGATGAAGATACGCCTGCCGTGGATGACATGGGTAGCGAAATTGATTTCATCTATGCGAAGAAATTTTCCAAAAACTATTCAGCAGGCATTAAGTATGCAAGTTATTCTGCTGGTGACATAAAAGTGGATAGCGATAAGCTTTGGCTCTGGACTGGCTTGAAGTTTTAGTCGCGGTTAAAAATAGTCGACACGGATGTGGACTACTGTTAAAATTTTGAGATTATTCAAAGTGTAAATGCCTCAAGTTAATGACGCTTATATCTTGCACATTAAAATAGACGTAAAAGATATATAGAGCTGTTGAGCTGACACAATGAGGTGTTTGTTCAGGGTGGTATTCAGAGAGAGGGCGCTTGCTAGAAGCCAGTTTTAGACTGCTGCAGGCTGCCTTATTCAGGTGCGTGCCAGCTGGTTAGAAGCGATAACGCGCACTATTATGATGCATTGGAGGGCGTTTCTCGCTTATATTGATTTTGGCTTAATAGTGTTAAATCAATGTATTACGGGAAGCCAGGCTAACTGGCACAAACTGTGCAGTGTCTAATACAGACAAACGTACAGATGACCAGCAGCGGTCATAGATAAACAAAATATTCGGACAACGGCGTCCATTACGGTAGAGAGCTCCTCTATGCGTGATGGACGCCGTTTTTTTTGGAGTTGGAAATGTTCAGTAACAACATGAGTGAAGGCATAAATCCAGATGAATATATGCAGGTAATTAGTTACAGGTTCGGGGTATCAAGAATTTATAAATGGAATAATTGTGATGCAAGATAAAGTCAAGATAGAGCAGCATGTTATGAGAAGTTTAAGCATGATCAAAATTCATGAATTTTTCTCTTCGATGATGGTTAAGCTGGGTGTTCCGCTGATAGCTACGATTATATTTATGGGCTTATGGTCAGTTACAGCAGCACAGATAGAAACTTCACTGGGTACAGTTCCTGGACCAGTTAAGGTATGGGAACAGGCAAAAGTTCTGTATGAGGAACATCAAGCAGAAAGGACAAAACAAGTAGCATTTTATGAGCGTCAGGAAAAAAGGAATAGCGAGCGCCTGCTGGTTGAGCCGGATGCAGAAATAAAGATACGTGACTATACGGGAAAACCCACATTCGTGGACCAGATAATGACCAGTATCGTTACTGTTTTAACCGGATTTTTGGTTGCGGCCGTGATAGCAATTCCGATCGGAATTGTGTCCGGTCTGAACTCAACTGTGTATAACGCAATCAATCCATTAATACAGACGTTCAAACCTGTATCGCCACTTGCGTGGTTGCCGATTGTCACAATGGTGGTGAGTGCTGTGTATGTTTCGGATGATCCGATGTTCTCCAAATCATTTATAAACTCTGCAATTACAGTCACCCTATGCACACTGTGGCCAATTATTATCAATACAACAGTAGGCGTTTCCTCAGTTGATAAGGATTTGCATAACGTAAGCCGCGTGCTGCAATTAAGCTGGCCTACACACATAGTAAAAATCGTACTGCCATCATCTATTCCAATGATTTTCGCCGGGTTAAGAGTGTCGCTTGGTATTGGCTGGATGGTACTGATCGCGGCGGAAATGCTGGCACAGAACCCTGGTCTGGGTAAGTTTGTATGGGATGAATTCCAGAATGGCAGCTCGGATTCGATGGCGAGGATTATGGTGGCTGTAGTAGTGATCGGGCTTATAGGGTTTGCGCTGGACAGGCTGATGCTGGTGCTTCAGAGGCGGGTTTCCTGGGATAAAAATGCAGTCCTGCGATAGGTCTGAAGCGACAATAACACGAGATTAAAGATGTTAATGATGACTAGAGAGCATTTAAAATTAAGCAGAATGTCAATCGAATTCCCTGCTCCGACGGGTAGTTTTAAAGCACTGGAAGACGTAGATATAACAATAGGCAAAGGCGAATTTATTTCATTGATAGGTCACTCCGGCTGCGGTAAATCAACTGTTTTGAATATTATCGCAGGCCTTTATAGAGCAACCAGTGGCGGTGTAATCCTGGATGGCAGGGAGGTTAACTCACCGGGCTCTGACCGAGCCGTGGTGTTTCAGAATCACTCGTTATTACCCTGGTTAAGCGCTTACGAGAATGTCGAGCTAGCGGTCAAGCAGGTGTTTAAAGGCCGTAAAAGCAGAGCTGAAATGAAAGAGTGGGTAGAACATAACCTTGAGCTGGTGCACATGAAGCATGCGATGCATAAGCGACCGGCTGAAATATCCGGTGGTATGAAACAGCGAGTGGGTATCGCACGTGCGCTGTCAATGGAGCCAGACGTTTTGTTGATGGATGAACCATTTGGTGCGCTGGATGCATTAACCCGTGCGCATATGCAGGACTCGTTAATCGAAATCCAGGCAGAGCTTAATAATACGGTGGTTATGGTGACACATGATGTTGATGAGGCGGTATTGCTTTCAGATCGAATTATTATGATGACCAATGGTCCTGCCGCAACTATCGGTGAAGTGCTGGATGTTGATCTCGCCAGACCAAGAAACCGTGTGGAGCTGGCGGATAATGCGGAGTACAGCCATTTGCGCGCACAGGTTCTGAAGTTTCTGTATCAGCGTCAGTACAAGTCGGGTGATAGTTGAAAATAGATTGTGCTGGTTTTGTAAGTAAATTTAAAAAACTATGAATAATCGTTTGTAAGATTAAGGAATACAGGTGATGAAGATGAAAGAAAAACTGGTTGTGATTGGTAATGGCATGGCGGGGATGCGAACCGTTGAAGAGATACTGAAAATAGACCCGGATATGTATGAGATTATCGTATTTGGATCTGAGCCCTATGGTAACTATAACCGCATTATGCTGTCACCGCTGCTGGCGGGTGATAAAACGCTTGAGCAGATTATGCTGAATGATGAGCAGTGGTATATCGATAACGCTATCAAATTATATAAGGGATGCAAAGTAAGCCAGATTGATCGCATTAAGCGCAAGGTGATAGCGGATAACGGCGTAGAAGAAAGCTATGATCGACTGCTTATAGCGACCGGCTCGGACCCTGTGATGATCCCGGTGCCAGGCTACGAGCTTGAAGGCGTTATTGGTTTTCGTGATATAAATGATGTTGAGCAGATGCTTGCATCCGCTAAACAGTATAAAAAGGCGGTTGTTATTGGTGGTGGCCTGCTCGGGCTGGAAGCAGCCAACGGCTTATTACAACAGGGTATGCAGGTCACAGTAGTGCATTTAATGGACAGGTTGATGGAGCGACAGCTGGATTTTCCTGCGGCTAGCATGTTGCAGCAGTCACTGGAGGAAAGAGGCATTGACTTTTTAATGCAGACACAAACCGATTCAATCGTCGGTAACAACAGAGTTGAGAAAGTCTGCTTTAACAATGGAACAGAGGTCGAGGCCGATCTGGTTGTTATGGCCGTCGGCATACGGCCGAATATTGAGCTGGCAAAGGCTTCGGGTATTTATTGCCAGCGTGGCATTGTGGTTAACGACACATTACAGACCTACGACCCGGCAATCTATTCTGTCGGTGAATGTGTAGAGCACAGAGGGCAGACCTATGGTCTGGTCGCACCCTTGTTTGAAATGGCAAAGGTCTGTGCTAACCATCTGGTTAAAATGGGCATAAGTCGTTATTCGGGAACATTGACCTCAACAAAATTAAAAGTGACCGGGATAGATCTGTTCTCAGCCGGTGATTTTACCGGTGATGAAACCACGGATGAGCTGGTATTCCAGGACAAGGCGCGGGGAGTGTATCGAAAGATTGTCGTCAGGGACAATAAGGTACAGGGTGCAGTGATGTACGGAGAAACCATTGATGGCAGCTGGTATTTTGACCTGATGCGGGATGGTAATGATATATCCGAATTCCGTGAGAATCTGTTGTTCGGTCAGGCGCATCTGGGTGATTCCGGTTATGGCGAGGAAAATCGTATTTCAGCGATGAGCGATTGCGCTGAAATTTGCGGCTGTAATGGTGTTAGCAAAGCGCAGATTGTTAATGCGATTACCGAGCATAAGCTGTTTACGCTTGATGAGGTGCGCGCGCACACCAAGGCATCCAGTTCCTGTGGTTCCTGTACCGCACTGGTCGAATCGTTGATGGCACATACACTGGGCGGTGATTATTCGACTGCGCCCAATGCAAAGCCGGTGTGTGCCTGCACCGAGCATACCCATGATGAAGTCAGGCAGGCGATTAATCAGCAGGAATTGAAATCGATACGTGAAGTCATGCAGGTAATGGAATGGAAAACAGAGGATGGCTGTAGCAAATGTCGCCCGGCGCTGAATTACTACCTGGTATGTAAGTGGCCTGCGCTGAACCTGGATGACGGTCAATCCCGGTTTATTAATGAACGCGCCCATGCAAATATCCAGAAAGATGGTACCTATTCGGTGATTCCACGGATGTGGGGTGGTATGACAACGCCCGATGAGCTGCGGGCAATTGCCGATGCGGCAGAAAAATTTGACTTGCAAACCGTGCATGTAACCGGTGGTCAGAGAATCGGTTTGTATGGGCTCAAGAAAGATCAGTTGCCGGAAATATGGGGTGATCTAAACGATGCGGGCCTGGTTTCAGGGCATGCCTATGGCAAGGCATTGCGAACGGTTAAAACCTGTGTTGGGCGTGAATGGTGCCGATTTGGCACACAGGACTCAACCGGTCTGGGTATCAGGCTGGAAAAGATGAGCTGGGGTTCATGGATGCCGCATAAATTTAAAATGGCGGTGTCAGGCTGTCCACGTAATTGTGCTGAAGCAACGATCAAGGATTATGGTGTGGTGTGTGTTGATTCCGGTTATGAAATACATGTGGGCGGCAATGGCGGAATTAAAGTGAGAGCTACGGATCTGTTATGCAATGTGGAAACAGAGGGAGAGGTTCTGGAGTACAGTGCCGCATTTATACAGCTGTATCGTGAAGAAGCGCATTATCTGGAACGAACCGCCCCCTGGATAGAGAGAGTTGGACTCAAACATATTAAACAACATCTGAACGATGATCCTGAAAATAGAAAAGCACTGGCAGGTCGATTTAATTATTCCCAGGAGTTTATGCAAACAGATCCATGGGAGTTTAGAGCCAGAGGCGGTGATCAAAATGAATTTATGCCGATCAAGGTCATTGCATAAACAGTAACGGCCAGGGCTTAATAGATTAAGATTATTTGAGTGGTATAGAACATGAGTAACTGGATTGAAATAGGTGGTATTAACGATATTCCTAAACTGGGTTCGCGTGTAGTGCAGCGTGAGCAGGGCAATATAGCGGTATTCAGAACGGCGGATGATAAGATATTCGCACTGCGTGACAGATGTCCGCATAAAGGTGGGTTTTTGTCGCAGGGTATAGTGCATGGGGATCGGGTGAGCTGTCCATTGCATGACTGGAAAATCGGCTTGCAGGATGGTCGTGCTGTTGCGCCTGATGAGGGTTGTGCAGCAAGGTTTCCTGTTCGTATAGAGAACGGAAAAATATTACTGTCTCTGCTGGAAGACAGTGACGTTTAAATGCCTCATTAAATAGTGAATGACTGGAATAGTTGATCAATGGCAGAGACAATAAAAACAACCTGTCCCTATTGTGGGGTCGGCTGCGGTGTCATCGCTGCTGTTGATGATAAGGGTCAGGTGAGTGTTACGGGTGACAGTGATCACCCAGCTAACTTTGGTCGCCTGTGTTCCAAAGGCGCGGCGCTGGCAGACACGCTGGATATTGAAGGGCGTCTGTTAAAGCCGGAAGTTTACGGTGAGATGCAGGACTGGGATAGCGCGCTTGATACAGTGGCTATGCGTTTGCAGAATGTCATTGATGAGCATGGCCGCGATTCGGTTGCCTTTTATGTTTCCGGTCAGCTGTTAACTGAAGACTACTATGTGGCCAACAAGCTGATGAAAGGTTTTATTGGCAGTGCAAATATCGATACCAATTCCAGGCTCTGCATGTCTTCAGCGGTTGCTGGACAAAAACGTGCATTCGGCAGTGATACCGTGCCGGGTTGCTACGAAGATCTGGAGCGTGCCAAGCTTATTGTGCTTACCGGTTCCAATCTTGCCTGGTGTCATCCTGTACTGTATCAACGTATTGTAACAGCAAAGCGGGATAACCCGGATCTTGTGGTTGTTGTTATAGATCCGCGAAAAACAGCAAGCTGTGATATTGCGGATCTGCATCTGGCGATTGAGCCGGGTACGGACCATGCTTTATTCAATGGGCTGCTGGTTTATCTGCATGAGCACGATGAAATAAACGAGCGGTTTGTAAGTCAGTGTACAGAAGGTTCAGAGGCAGCGATAGCCGCTGCCAGACAGGTTGCACCGTCAATCGATTCGGTGGCCGGCAGCTGCAAACTGGATGAGTCTGATATTGAAAATTTTTACAGGTTATTTGCGCGTACCGAGCGAGTTGTCAGTGTTTATTCCCAGGGTATTAATCAATGGTCAAATGGCACAGACCGGGTGAATGCAATTATTAACTGTCATCTGTTCAGTGGCCGTATCGGTCGTCCGGGTATGGGGCCGTTTTCAATTACCGGGCAGCCTAATGCCATGGGAGGGCGCGAGGTGGGTGGCCTGGCAAACCAGCTGGCAGCGCATATGGATATCGAAAATGCAGGCCATCGTCAGCTGGTGCAGAGTTTCTGGCAATCGCCACACATTGCCGACAGCGCCGGTCTTAAAGCAGTCGAGTTGTTCAATGCGATTGATACAGGGCGGATAAAAGCAGTGTGGATTATGGCAACCAACCCGGCTGTGTCGTTGCCACAGAGTACAAAAATTCAACGGGCACTTGAAAAATGCGAGTTCGTTGTGGTGTCCGACTGTGTTCGGCATACTGATACAACGCGTTATGCCGATGTTTTATTGCCTGCGCAAACCTGGGGTGAACGGGATGGTACGGTAACCAATTCAGAAAGATGCATTTCACGGCAGCGAGCTTTTCTCAAGGCGCCTGATGATGCCCGCCCTGACTGGTGGATTATTTCCCAGGTGGCGAAGCGTATGGGCCACGGTCAGCAGTTTTCCTATAACCTGTCTGTGGATATTTTTAATGAGCACGCGGCGTTGTCTGCATATAAAAACAGTGACTCATTGAATGATCCTTGCCGTCGTGATTTTAATCTTTGCGCACTAAGCGGGCTGTCATTGCACGAATATAGCCAGTTGCAACCCGTGCAGTGGCCTGTTACAGGCAATTCGTCAGCGACCTCTGATTACCAGGGGACCAGGCGCATGTTCGCGGATGGTCGGTTTTTTACCGACAGCGGTAAGGCACAGTTTATCGCGGTTAATAATCCGTGCAGTGTTAATGTGCTTTCACAACAATACCCGCTGCGTCTTAATAGCGGACGGATTCGTGATCAGTGGCATACCATGACGCGAACAGGACAGGTGCCGAGATTGACCTGTCATATCTATGAGCCTTTTGTAGAAATAAATCCACAGGATGCATTGCAGGCATCATTGCAACAGAATGAACTGGTGCAGGTAAGCAATCAGCAAGCTGATGTTATCTGCCGGGCTGTCATTACAGATTCACAGAAGCGGGGTAATCTGTTTATGCCTATTCACTGGAGTGAGCAATTTTCCGGCCGCGCGCTGGTGGACAGTCTTGTGAATTCTGTCGTTGATCCGGTTTCTGGTCAGCCAGAGTTCAAGTCGACAGCGGTGACTATCCAGCCATATCCGGTACAGTGGTATGGTTTTATTATTTCCAGACATAAACTGGCCGATCTGGATACTGACTACTGGTCATGCAGCCGTGGCGAGGGAGTGTGGCGTTACGAGCTGGCGGCACAGCAATTGCCGGAAAACTGGTCCGACTATGCGCGCGGTCTGCTTTGTCAGGCTGCAACAAAACCAGAATGGAGTGAGTATCATGATGTAGCCATGCATCGCTACCGAGCCGCGCGTTTTGACAACGGCCAGCTACAGAGCTGTATGTTTGTGGATTCAGAGCAGGTATTACCGGAGCGTGGCTGGTTACAGGGGTTATTTGCGCAACCGCAACTTGATTCTGTTGAGCGGGCTTCTATTCTGGCGGGTAAGCCGACAGGCTTGCAAAAGGATGCCGGCAGGATTGTCTGTTCCTGTTTTAATGTGGGGGTAAATACCCTGCTTGAGGCAATTCGGACAAATCGGTTGGTGAGCACAGATCAAGTGGGTAAGCTGCTGCGGGCTGGAACCAACTGTGGCTCCTGTCTGCCGGAAATCAGTTCATTGCTGCAGTCATCTAAGCACTAGTCGCCGTTATCATTTCTAATCGCTTAAGGTGGTCTTAATCCTTTGCCGTGGTTTCATTCACCAGTTCATCACAGGGTGAGCTGTTCTCGCCAAAGCGTTTTTCCAGGTAGGCAATAATGTCGTCGGATTCATACAGCCAGCGCGTTTCACCGGTGTCACCAATGCGCAGGCAGGGGACTTTTATCTGCCCGCCACCGGCCTTGAGTTCACTGCGCCCCGGATTTTTCTGTGCATCGCAGGTTTCAATTTTCAGGTGCAGGCGTTTGATTGCGCGGCGCACTTTTAGACAGAACGGGCAGGCATAAAACTGGTACAGCGACAGACTCTGTGTGGCACGGTCGGCACAGGCCTGCTGTTGTGCATCACGTTTCTGTTTGTTGCTGAGGGGAATAAAAAAGCTGATCAGAATGACCAGTCGGCCGAGGCCTTCTCGCAGTAATTTTAACAACATAGTTGGTTCGCCTGTGGATGGGGGTAGCGAATTTTAACAGCCAGGCCAGCTCTGAACAATGCGCCGGATGCAAAACCGTCGCTAAGGCGGCTGCTCAATCAGTGACGCTGAGTTGCAGGATATTTCGTTGCTGCAGTGCCTGGCGAATCGCGGCTATGTCCTGTGGTGCATAATCGTCCCGGTCGGGCTGGCCCCACACAGGCGCGGGCCAGCAGAAATCGTTGTGGAAGCGGCCGATAATGTGGATATGCAGTTGTGGCACGATATTGCCAATGCTGGCGATATTCAGCTTGTCGGCGTGGAAATGCGCCTCAACAAAGGCTGCGATCTGGTTGATCTCGCCGTGTACCTGCTGTTGCAGTGCTGGTTCCAGCTGGTAGAGCTCGCTCTGTTCGCCGGGCGGCAGCAGAATAAACCAGGGCACCAGTGCGTTTTTGTGCAGCAGCAGGGTACAGGTTTGCAGTTTGCCCAGCAGGTGGCAGTCCTGCTGGAGTTGCGGGTGTATCTGCATCAGGCATCGCCCTTCATGGCGTAATTCAGTTCCAGCAGGGGCAGTGACTCCTGGTCGGGCCATTCGGCCTGATCACTGAGCAGCCCCAGGCTGACCATAATATGGATACCTTCGATATCGGCGTACTCCATCAGGTTTTTGCGCAGCTCTTCAAATACCCCGCGATCCACCGCAATTTCGCAGCTCAGCCCATCCGGGGTGCGCTGCATTCTGGCCAGTACCAGTTGATCCTGTTCACGGGCATACTGCGGTGGCTGATCACTTTGCACAAAGCGAATGCTCACCGGGGTGTCCTGATGTTGCAGAAAGGCCTGGTTGAGCAGGCGTCCCTGAATGCTCAGGCTGCGCCCGGTGCCCTGCTGATTGTGCTGCACCGCGGCCTGCAAGGAATACAGGTGGTTCCAGTTATTCACCGAAAATGACAGGTTTTTCAGCTCGCGCTGAGGGTTAAGGCTGGTGGTTGGCGGCGTCTGTTGTGCCATGGTCTGCTGTGGGGCTCCGTCTGGCCTGGTTCAATCGCTGGATAATAGCAATAAACCGCCTGACGGGCATGTTTTTGCCGGTTTTGCAGCGCTATACTGGAATACCAGAATGTCATTTCACAGGAGGTGTGTTATGTCAGTTTCGCATGAAAAGACCACCTACTACGGGCTGGATCGCAGATCGTCCTGTGATCGGCGTACCAGTGGTGAGCGCCGCAATCTGGTGCGCTACGAGGCGCTGGGCAGTGACCGCCGTGAGCGGATGTTGCGCCGCAGGGAGGACATGCTCTGGCTTGCCGCCCAGGGCGAAAATCCGACCGACAGTGCGGATAAGGCGGATTAGTTTATCCAGCCATGTTTTGCCAGCGGTTAGTTTGTGTTGTAAGCCTCGATAAAATAGACGTATTTTGACGGATCGAACTGATGCGCAATATAGGGCTGAAGCTCGGGCATGTGCTTCAGCTCGATTTCCCAGCAATGATAAATATGGTTCCAGATGGGATTGCCCAGCACCTTCATCAGATTGCTGATGTGCAGGCCCTGTATGATCTCTTCACCCACCAGCCCACGGGCACTGCGCTTGTACCAGTTCAGCACCAGCTGGAAATGGTCTCCCAGCTTGACCGGCGTATGCGTTGCAGCAGCGCCGGGGGTTCGGCTGTTGTGCCGGGGGTGTGTTTTCATTGGCCTGATACCAGTAACCTGAGTGCTCGGGAATAGAGATAGCAGATTAGTCAAACTGCGCTGACGCTGCATTGATGCTCATCAACTAAGGCGCTTTGTCGTAGCCGGGTAAAAACGCCAATTAGTGACGGCTGCTTATTGAGTGATTCGGTGGCTTGATATAAGCTGCTCGTCTTAGAAAATTATAAAATGCTGAGATAGGCGATTGTTCAAACTTGTCGAAACAAGGGTAAAGCAGCTCATCGAGAGTGAGTGCCATAGCCTGCTAAACCAGCGCCTGATAGGCGTTGAAAAGGAAAGTCTCAGGGTCTCTGCCGAGGGTGGTATTTCACAACTGCCGCATCCGCTGGCGCTTGGCTCTGCGCTCACCAACCCCTATATCACCACCGATTATTCCGAAGCCCTGCTGGAGTTTATTACTCCGCCCTCCGGGCACATTGAAAGCGTGCTGGAATTTCTGCGTGACTCCCAGGCGTATGTGTACCAGAAACTGCCGTCTGATGAAATTATCTGGGCCACCAGTATGCCCTGTGTGGTGGCGGGGGAAAGCAGTATTCCTATCGCCCAGTATGGTTCATCCAATGCCGGTCAAATGAAATCGATTTACCGTGTCGGCCTGGGTAATCGTTATGGCCGCGTGATGCAGGTCATTGCCGGGGTGCATTTCAACTACTCATTGCCCGATGAATTCTGGCCGGTGTACCAGTCGTTGCTGCAAGATAAGCAGCAGAGTTTGCTGGATTTTAAATCCGACCAGTATTTTGCCATGTTGCGTAATCTGCAGCGCTATGGCTGGCTGATTCCCTATCTGTTTGGTGCCTCGCCCGCGGTGTGTAAATCGTTTCTCGGCGGTGCTGATTCCAGTTTGCAGGAATTTGATAAAACCACCTATTACGAACCCTGTGCCACCTCGTTACGCATGGGGGATATCGGCTATCAGAACAACAAGGAAAACGAAACCGGGGTAAAAGCCTGTTATCGCAATCTTGATGCCTATGTAAACAGTCTGCAGTGTGCGATTGAAACACCTTATGAAGGTTATCAGGCGATTGGTGTAAAAGTGGATGGCGAGTACCGTCAGCTCAATGCTAATCTGCTGCAGATTGAAAATGAATATTACAGTACGGTGCGTCCCAAGCAGATACTGCAGGGCAGTGAAAAACCAACCATCGCGCTGAGAAAGCGCGGCGTGCGCTATGTTGAATTGCGCTCACTGGATGTTAATGCATTTGATCCGCTGGGTATTAACGAAACTCAGTTGCGCTTTATTGAAATATTTATGCTGTTCTGTCTGCTCAGCGAAAGTGAACAGATCTGCTTCAGTGAGCGGGAAGAAATTGACCAGAACGAACTGGATGTGGCGCACAGGGGACGTGATCCGAAACTTAAGCTGAAATACAACAGCTCGTCAATTACATTAAAAGACTGGGCGTTGCAGGCTCTGGATGGTATGGCTTCAGTCGCTGAACTGCTGGATACCAATAAGCAGGATCAACCCTATCGTGCTGCGTTACAACAGCAGATTGCAAAGATTAAGGATCCGGAGTTGACACCCTCGGCACGCATGCTGAACGAAATGCGTGAACGCAAGGAAGGCTTTTACCATTTTGCCAAGCGCATGTCGGAACAGCATTACCGTTATTTCACCCAGCTTGAACTGTCTGCAGAACGTAAAGCCTTTTTTGACCAGGCGGCGGCCGATTCGATAGTGCAACAGCAGGCGATTGAAGCGGCAGATACATTGTCACTGGATGAATACCTGCAGGCATATTTTTCACAGAAATAAATGCCTTATCTAAGGAAGCTCTGAATAATTCATCCGTGAATTATCAGAGCAAAAACAAATCAAAATGCGATTTTGATTTGTTTTTCATTTTCAATAACTTAGCAGTTATTGAAAATGGCGACACATCCTTGTGCCGCGGAACCTCTGAGTTTTTCAGAGGTTCGCAGATTACGGCTGGCATAGCATGCAGGTGTAGATCAGTGCGCGATACGCAGCCGTTTGTATTCAATAATTTTTTCAGAAAAGGTCATGAGTCAGCGAGAGCAAAAGCAAATTAAGCTCAGTCAGCCTCAGCTGGCCATCGACAGCCTTGCCGGGCAGTTTGCACTCAGCCGACAGAAACTCAAGCAGCTGATGCAGAACGGTGCGGTGTGGCTGGAAAATTCTCAGGGTATTCACCGTCTGCGCCGCGCAAAAAAAATGCTGCAGCCGGGTGACTGTCTGCATGTATATTATGACGAGGCGATTCAGCTGGCACAGCCACTACCAGCGCAACTGCTTGCAGACGAAGGTGATTACTCGGTATGGAACAAGCCTTCGGGAATGTATTCCCAGGGAACCCGCTGGGGTGATCACTGCACTATTTATCGTTATGCGGAAAGCCATTTACAACCACAGCGCCCGGCGTTTATTGTGCATCGACTGGACCGCGCCGCCAGTGGTCTGATATTGCTGGCACACACTAAACAATGTGCGGCGTCACTAAGTCGGTTATTTGAGCAGCATGCAATTTACAAGAAATACATCGCCACAGTGGAAGGTGATTTCAGCCAGCGCTTGTTTCCGTATTTTATCGATACGCCGATTGACGACAAAACCGCATTAACTGAAGTGCTCGCGGCGAATTACAATCAGGCGTCAGATAGTAGCCAGCTGGAAGTGCGCATACACAGCGGACGCAAACACCAGATTCGGAGTCACCTGTCGGCGCTGGGCTTTCCTATTGTGGGCGATCGTCTGTATGGCAGCACGCGCCTGCAGGGTGATTTACAACTCAGGTCGGTGCAGATTAAATTCATCAGCCCGCTGGATGGTAAAGAAAAAAATTATTTATTACCCGCTGATGAGTCGGGCTAATAGTGTCAATGCTTATTTATCCCAGCGCTTGAAGCGTTGCTTGCAGTAGGCGCGTAGCGCGTCATAGTCCTTGAAGTAAAGTTCAAAACCGTCTTCCGAGGGCGCATCAAACTCGCAGTAATCATTGGTGTGTTCACGGCAGATGGTGGGGCGGTTTTCATATATGCCGCAGTCGCCGTTAATCTGTAAGTGTGTGCAGCGGGTTTCCACCAGCAGCGTCCAGCCATCTTCATCTTTATAAATGCGAATATTCTCGTGGGAAATCTGCCACAGCAGATGCTCGAAATCGGTTTTTGAGCGGGGCGTGTCTATGTGCTGGGTGATATAGGTGCAGCAGATAGAGCCGGTGCAGAAACTGCATTTGTTTTCCGAGGTGATTTCAATCTCGGGCTTGATTGGAATGTGCGTGCTCATCTTTAAAATCCAAATTCGCGTAGATTGCCCTTGCGGTTAAGCAGGTAACTGCTATCGGCCTGGCGTCGCGCAAACATGCCCAGGCTCTGGGTGATATTACTTGCGGTGGTGGGCTGGGGCATCATGCGCAGATTGACGTTGTAGTTTCTGCCGGCATCGACACTGGCATCACCCGTTAACTGCAGGTCACCCTGCTCGTTGCTGATATTAGCCAGCAGGCGTCCATCATCCTCGGGTGAAACCTGCAAATCAATATGCCCCAGATTAACCGTGTCTATTAATGTCAGGCTGGCGTTCTTCCAGCTGAGACTGGCGTCCAGCATCGGCAGTGCGGTTTGATTCAGTTCAAGTGAATGTACATTGAAATTAAAAACACCACCCAGTTCACCCAGTGGCAGACGCAGCAGTTGCTGCATCACCGCGCCGTCAATGCGCGCACGGATATCAGAACCGCGTAACTGTCCCAGTGCATTCACGCTGAGTTTACCGGTGATATTCTGGTTTTTTATGCTGGCACTAAAATTTGTACTCAGGCGGGCCAGAAAAATTTCCAGCGGATTGATGCTCCAGTGCAGGTTATCGACAGTGGGCTGGCCGGGGGCCATCAGCTGTTGCGCACGGCCATCCCAGAGATTACCACTGACGCCGTAGATTTTGACCGGTAACGGGCTGATGGAATTAGCCAGGCCAAGCACCTTGCTTGCCGGCACCATGCTCAGGGTAAACAGCAGGTAGGAGCCAACAGCAAGTAGAATAATGTAACGTTTTTTAATGGGCATAATAAACTGTGCGCTCAGGCTGCGCTATAGGGTGCGTTCCAGCGTAATGTGTGCATTGACTGCGCCGGCGGTTTTTGTTTTTTCAATTTTAACCGAGGTGGAACTGATCGCGTACTTGTCCTGCAGATCGGCCAGCCAGTGAATAATTCGATCAAAATCGGCTTCGCTGAGAGTGACTTTAACATCGTTCTGGCTTTGTTCTATTTTACTGATAAAGGCTTTTACACCGGTGGTGCGTGCACTGCGATCCGCCAGGGTGGAAATAGACTGGTTCTGGTATCTTGTTGCAGAGCCAGCAGAGGAACCATTGAGTTGGCGGACTTCCTGTGCGGCATTTTTTATCCAGCTATACAGTTGCTGTTGGGATTGCAGGCGTAACTGCTGTTCTTCATGGTATTCGGTGATCGGTGCCCATATCAGTAAATACAGCAGTATAAACACCAGCGTGATGCCGCCGACAATGACGATCAGCCGTTCCCTGGGCTGTAAACTCTCCAGCCATTGTTGCGCGGGCTGTAGAAGGCGTTGTAGTGCGTTCATCCTTTGAACTCCAGTCGCAGTCGGCCGTTGACGCTGTCTTTTTCCACGGTGGTGGATAGCACGGTTTTAATGCCCGGCAGTTTTAGCAGCTGTGATTTAACCTGTTCAATATTCTGCAGCGAGTTGGTGCTGATATCCAGATCCAGGTAGTTGCTGCGAAACACTGCGGCATTGATGGTGATATTGCTGGCCTGAGACAGTGCTGGTGTGGCGCTGGATAACAGGTGCAGAAAACGGTTGTTGTTATCACGGCTGGCGGCAGATTTTAATTCCTGTAGATGGCGCTCAAGCCGTTTCTGCATATTGCTCAGGCTGCGAGCCTCGGGCATGGCGCGCCTGAACTCGGTTTCGATGTTTTTGCTGAGCAGAATATTTTCCGCTTCAAGCTGTCTGCTTTGAATACTCAGCAGACTCAGGTAGAGCACAATAAACAGGCTGGCAGCAATCGCGGTATATTTCCAGGGTTGTAACCAGTTGTTAGCGGATTTTCGTTTCTGCGCAAATTCGCCCTGTAGCAGATTGAGTGCGGATAACTGCTCTAGCTGGCCAACAAAAATTTCCAGTGGATGGCTTTTGATGGATTGCAGAATAATTTCTGTGTCCAGTTGTTGCAGAAACGCCAGCTGTTGTTGATCTGCCTCGGTGCTGAAGCATTTGATTTGTGCTGGCCTGTCGCTGGCCTGTTCGAGCAGGGCGTGCAATATAACGTTCAGGTTTTCACGTTCACAGCTTTGTGCATCTACTGAGCTGGTGCTGATAATTGCGCTTTGTTCAAATAACAGCAGGCTCCAGCTGTTATCACTGATGGGCAGTGCAGTGCAGTCTGCGCTCATGTAATCAATGTGCACCCCGGCGGCAGAAAACAGCGCGAGAGTATCCTGCATCAGGCTGCGTTTGATGGCGATCACCGGAATCCGGTTATGGCTGTCGGCCTTGCCGATGGCAAAATGGATATCTTCCAGGTCTTCCGCCAGATGATCTTCCATGGCATAGGGAATGGCCTGCAACTGTTTGCTGCGATTTTTGCTCGGTACCTTTACCGACATGACCGTGGCATAGCGTGAATCGATCAGCAGGCTGACTTTTTTGCCGCGGGCAATGCTCGCCATTTCCTGCGGTGAGCTTTTGCCCAGGGTAATTGACGGGTGCTGTTCGCCACCGGATGCCCAGTAATGCTGACCATCTGCCGAATCGGGTCGATAGTGAATAACAAAAAACTCACGCATTACAGGGTGCCCCGTGACTGGTAAATAATTTCACTGCTGCCATCGTCCTGGTTGCGGTAAATCAGACTGAAAAGCCGTATGTTTCCAGCGCCGAGATTGGTGTAGGACTCCATCATAAAGTATTCCGAGTAAACCTGTAATCCCTGGGTGTTAATGTTCTGTATCTGCAGCGTCTGTTGTGCATAACGTTGAAAATCATTCATGCTGGCAAAGGGCGCGTCATCTTCCGTGGTGTCTGCTTGACCGTCACGATCCTGTATGATCTGTGCGCCATGTCCGGTCAGTGCCGGAATGGATTCTAGCATTTCAAGGCTGGCGGTGTTGATATTGATTGCGGTGTTAATCGCCGGAATCACACAGACATGGGGACGCAGTTGCCTGGTGATTTCCGGCGTGTAGCCTTTCACCATGCGTAATGCTGTGGGCGTTATCATTAACTGATTGGCGCTGCGATAAGGTTGTTCCAGTCCGATATAATAATCAAATTCGGCACCCATGGGTTGGGCGATGTCGTTATCATCGAGCCAGTCAATCAGGCTGTCGACCAGTGTGCTGTGCAGGTTGCTGTCGATTTCCGCCCGCTGCAATAAATTGCGATAGATAATTTTCTGTTGCGCGAGTGTGGTATTACTGGCGGATAGATTATTGAGATTAAAGCAACGTTGCTGGTCCAGCAGTGTTGCGGATACCCCGCCACCGGGCACTGGAAACAGTTGCTCATTCTGTGGACTGTACTCTTCCAGTGTGTCGTATTCGTTGTTGAGTGTGCGATCCAGACGCAACAGGCCACGGGCAAACTGTACCGCATTGGCATTGTACAATTCGGCCTGATCAGCGCGAATAATATTTTCAGTGCGCCGCAGATCGTAATGCAGATGCTCCAGCAGTGACACTGCAAGAATGCTGGCCAGCGACACCACCAGCAGGGCGGTGATCAGTGCAACACCGTTCTGTCTGTGCCGTACTGGCATCAGTATCTGACTCGCAGCAGGCGCGTGATCTCACCCCAGTCATGGGTGTTGAGCGTGACTTCTATGGCCAGCGGTAACGGGCTGTTGCTGCCACTGGCAAGCGCCGCAGCCTCAGGCCAGTCTTCGATCCATTCCTGCTGTTCGTTAAGAAAACGCAGTTGCAGTGATTCGATATTGTCGATCAGCACCCGTTCCACCCGCAGTTCTTCATCGGCGCGATCCACATGACTCCAGTAGATGCGAAGCAGCTGATCCTCATCCAGTTTATAGGCCACCCGTTGCAGGCTGCTGCGCGGACTGTCGGCGGGGTTGCGCCAGCCACCGCGGGTAAACTCCAGCAGGTATTCACTGCTCTGGGTGGAGAGTTTATCCAGCCTGCCGCCCAGTGCATCATGGGCATCACGGGGTGCGATCTGTTGCAGATCGTTGCTCAGGGTGAGCATGCTCATCTGCACCGCCTGCAAACGTTGTAAGCCTGTCTCGGTATGGGTTTTGCTGTCGATCACCGATTGCAGTCCGCTGTAGGCCAGCGCCGCCAGAATGGCGAAAATCGCCATCGCAATCACTACTTCAATCAGGGTGAAGCCACGGGCCTTTGCGCAGTGCACGGGGATTATGCGCAGCCTGTTCATTGTGTGCCAGTGCCGTTGTTGCCACTGCCGCCACCGGTGCCGACACTGCTGCCGGTTGCATTCAGTCCGCTCGCCGGATTGGCAATAAAGGCCTGCACCTGTGCCAGATTCTGGGTGCGCCTGTCATCCTGGTAAATGGTGAATTTTACCCCGCGGATATTGCCGCTTTCATCGCCGGTTTTTTCAACCTCCCGGATCCAGTACCATTCGATGCCGGCCATTTCAGTGGACTTGCTGCTGCTGCCCAGGTCGGGCCATTCATTTGAAATTTGCAGGCGGGTGACTTCATTCATCGCCACGTAATGCGCCAGGGTTTTGGCTTTCAGGTAGGCGGCGGAGTAGGTGTGGTTGGCCGAGGCTTTCATCAGTGAGGCCAGCGCAATGGCGATAATCGCCATCGCCACCATGATTTCAATCAGGGTGAAGCCTTTAGTCTCTGGGCACATGATGGTACTCGCCCTGTGGCAGGCCGTTCAGCTGTTCCTGTGTCTCACTGCCGGGTACGCGAATAATCAGTTCAAAGGCGGGCATCAGTTCGGCGCTGGAGAGTAGAAACACATGGGGCCTGAGTGTGTCCTGCTGCTTGAGCAGATCATCCGATGGCAGCACGGAGTCAGGTTTGCGTGGTTGCGGGTCATCGTCAAAGGATGCGGGAACGCTGGTTTTAACCTGCTCAATATACAGTTCGATTTCCAGTGGTGAGGGCAGCAGATAGCGTTTCAGAATCTTGTCATTGCGCGGATCGATCCAGTCTTCGTTGTCCTGATCAAAACGCAGAAAACGGTAGCCGCCGTTGTAAAAGCGCACGCCGTATTCTTCCGCACGCACCACCGATTGCTGATGCGCAAAGCGCAGCCGTTGTTGCAGGCGCATGATTTCCCGTTTGGCGGCTTCGGCATTGCTGTCGCCGCTGAAGTTGACCACCACCACACCAACGCTGATCGCAATGATCACAATGACCACCAGTATTTCGATTAAGGTAAAGCCTTGGCTTCTGTGCGCCGCCACCTGCATCATCGATTGACTGGGCTTAGTTCCAGTTACCTATATCGGCATTGGCGCCTTCGCCGCCTTCCACGCCATCGGCACCCAGTGAATAAATATCGATTTCGCTGTGTTCACCGGGGCTCAGGTAGAGGTAGTCACGCTGCCAGGGATCTTTCTGCAGTTTTTTGATATAGCCGCCGGCTTTCCAGTTGCTGGGCACCGGGTCGCTGCTGGGCGGAGCAATCAGTGCGTCCAGGCCCTGATCGGTGGTGGGGTAGCTATAGTTGTCCAGCTTGTAGAGCTCCAGCGCGCTTTCCAGCGCCTGAATGTCGTTTCTGGCTTTGGTGATACGGGCATCGTCGGTGCGGCCTAAAAACTTGGGGGCAACAAAGGTGGCGAGAATGCCGATAATCACCACCACTACAATAATTTCAATCAGGGTAAAGCCCTGCTGTCTTGACGCTGCTGTTTTCACGGATAGCTCCACTGAGAATAGTTGGTTACACTTCGAGGCAATATCATACCAGATGGTTAAATATTCTTATATGACAGACATTTTACATCAACTGAAGTGCTATGGCCGTCACAATGGCGTATGGCTGCTGTTGATCGGGCTGTGTTTTATATTGCAACTGCTGCCAGCAGAATCGCTGCAGTTTGAGCGGCAACGGATTGCCCAGGGTGAGCTGTGGCGATTACTCAGCGGGCATTTCGTGCATCTTAACTGGTCGCACTTCGCTTTGAATATGGCGGGGCTGTTTATGCTGTGGCTGTTTTTCAGAAATTATCAACGGCAGGCTTACTGGCTGCTGGCGATTGTGCTGATTGCGCTGCTGTGCAGTGCCGGTCTGTATGCCGATGGACAACTGGCATCCTATGTGGGGTTTTCCGGTGTATTGCACGGTCTGTTTATACTGGGCGCGCTGTATGAGCTCAAGCGTTATCCCCTCAGCGGGGTGGTGTTGCTGGGCCTGTTGCTGGGCAAGCTGGTATGGGAGCAATGGCAGGGGGCATTACCCGGCTCGGAGGCATTGAGTGGCGGTCGTGTGGCGGTGAATGCGCATCTGTATGGTGCGCTGGCGGGGTTGCTTTATTATCTACTGGGAATCCTGTTGAAAAACCAGCAGCAAAAGCACAAGAAAACGCGAATGAACGCAAATAAACGCAAATAAACGCAGATTTATGGTTGTTTTTTGACACAGTCAGTGTGCCGACAGAAAAATTTTTATAGCCGTGCAGTGTCCATTGCATACGCTGCGCTTCTCTGACCTATCAGCGGCTTCAGGTCAATATAGTGTTAATTCGCGTGCATTGGCGTTGTTCGCGTTTTCTTTTCAAAACGACTAACGACTAACGACTAACGACTAACGACTAACGACTAACGACCAACGACGTTAGACCTGCCTCTCGCGAAATACCGCACATCCTGTACATCTTCGCTACCGGCATCCCTGCCTCTCGCGAAATACCGTACATCCTGTACATAAAAAAGCCCCAATCGGGTGAGGATCGGGGCTTCAGATAGCTCGAAATGCCGGGCTGGTTAGCTGGCCAGTCCCGGATTGGAGTCCATATTCTTCAGCCTGGGTGTATTGACCTTCTTGATCTTTACATCACCCTTGGCACGAATATAGTCGGCGACCACATCCCATACCGGGCGACCCGGTGCCTGGGAATTTACTGTGGCCCAGCCTGCGACCTTGTAGGTCTTATTGTCCTCGACCTTTTTGCCGTTATCCAGCGTCAGGTTCGAGGTGCGCTTGCCAAAGCTCTGGTTGGGGTCCAGCACGTAATCCATGCCACCCACGCGAACCATATCGCCACCTTGCTGGTAGTAGGGGTCTTTGTTGAACAGGTTGTCACACACGTCTTCCAGAATCAGCTTGATGTCGGAGCCTTTCATTTCGCGCACATAGGTTTCCGGGTAGGTGGTGGCGGTCTGATCCATCACATGCTCCATGGTAATGGGCTGGCCCGGCAGTACGGTGGTGCCCCAGCGGAAGCCGGGCGAGAGTGAAATCTGTGCATCGCTCTCGGTACGCAGCGCATCACAGATGACCTGGTCGAAGGTGCCGTTAAAGTTACCGCGGCGGTATAACAGGTCGTCTGCACGACCCAGCTCTTCGCTCAGCTTACCGATATAGGGCTTGCGTACCTTGTCGATATAGGCCTGCATTTCGGTATCTGCCGGCAGCAGGTTGGCGAACACCGGAACCAGACGGTAACGGTAACCACGCAGTTTTCCACCGCGAATATCGAAGTCCATCACCGCGAGGAACTTGCCGTTTGAGCCGGCATTGGTAACCAGTGTTTTGCCTGACTGGTTCTGCACCACGCTGGGCCTGGGTACCGCGTCATGGGTGTGGCCACCGAAGATCACGTCGATGCCGGTCACCTGTGACGCCATCTTCAGGTCAACATCCATACCGTTGTGGGAGATGACCACCACCAGATCCGGTTTTTCGGTGTCACGGATCATGTTAACCATCTGCTGCATGCTCTGGTCGTTAATACCAAAGGTCCAGTCGGGGATAAAACGCGATGGGTTAGCGATGGGCGTATAAGGGAAGGCCTGACCGATCACCGCAATGCGCGCACCGCCTATGGTTTTCATGGTGTAGGGTTTAAACGCGTGGCCGGTGTCTTCGTCATAGGCGGGTGAGCCTTCGAACAGCGCATCGACTTTAACCTGTACGTTCTGTGCGACAAACTCACCGTTGAAGGCTTCGATGTTTTTCAGTACTTCTTCATCGCGGTAGGTGAATTCCCAGTGGCCGGTCATCACATCGACTCCCAGCTGGTTGGTGGCGCCCACCATATCCATGCCGCGTGTCCAGACGGCGGTGCCGGAACCCTGCCAGGTGTCACCACCGTCCAGCAACAGACAGTTGCTCTCGCCGCGTTCGGCACGAATCCGCTTCACCAGACTGGCGAGATGGGCAAAACCACCCACCTTGCCGTATTGCTGCGCAGCTTCGGTGTAGTTCAGGTAGGTAAAGGCATGGGCTTCGATGCTGTTGGCTTCGATATCAAAATACTTGAGGAAGTGCTTGCCTACCAGATGGGGGGGCTTGCCATACGCATCACCAACACCAATGTTAACACTGGGTTCGCGGAAATAGATGGGCTGTAACTGTGCGTGGCAGTCGGTCATATGCATCAATGTAACATTGCCGTATTTGGGCAGTTCATAGATGTCAGTGGGTCTGCGGCTCATCGCGAACACCGAGCCGGGTAATGCACCGGCCGCACCGGCAAGACCCATAAGGTGCAAAAATTCACGTCTTGAAATCGACATTGCTAGATTCTCCTCCTGCTCTGTCACAGGTTGTGTCTTTTATTAAATCCGAACTGGAATCTGCGCTGAAATTTATCCGTAAGGCTTTTGAATAGTACCATGTAACACGTCTAATGATGCCTTCAGAGCTACCGAGCGACGTCAGGGCAAGGCGCAGTGCGCAGGCCAAGGGCCCATTCCCTTGTCAAGCGCTGCAACACCGCACTGGCGTCGCTCGGTAGCTCCCTTCGGGCGAGGCGATAAGCGGCCATCTGCGGTGTTACTTGCCCTTGAGGTAGAATGGCTACCGGCGGGCAAGTGCCTTGCATCTAGCCGCTTCTCGCCTCGCTGAAAGCGTCATTAGACGTGTTACATGGTACTAGCGTGATCTGGATGGTATTTTTATTATTCCTGATCGACTCAGGCCAGACTGCTTGCTTTATGCCGCAAAATAATAGCAGTTTACCTGTCGGGATGTATAATTATTTTTGTCCGTTTTGCGGCACTTTGGTTCAAATGCACGGCTTTTCATGGATTAACGGATCTACTGCATCAGGTCATTCATATTGATAATCGGCAGCAGTATCGACAGCACAATCAGCAGTACGATGCCGCCCATGGCAACAATCAGCAACGGCTCAAACAGCCCCATGAAAGTGGCGATCAGCACTTCCAGTTCCCGCTCCTGCTGAATTGCCGCCTTGTCCAGCATGTCTTCCAGGTTCCCCGAACTTTCGCCACTGGCGATCAGGTGCAGGGTCATGGGTGGAAACAGTTTGCTGCGATCCAGTGCGGCATAAATACTCGAGCCCTCGCGAACCCGCGCGGCGGCATCAATCACCGCGTCGCGCATCGGCAGGTTGGTGACCACCGGCGCCGCCAGTTGCAGTGCATCCAGCACCGGTACGCCGCTGGAGGAGAGGATACTCAGGGTGCGGGAAAATCGCGCGGTATTCAGGCCACGCACCAGCTTGCCGATCACTGGCAGTTTTAATAACAGCAGATGGTAGCGGCGTTTATTGGCGGGAATGGCAAGAAAACGCTGCACGCCAAAATAGCTCGCCACACCAGTCAGCAGCAGTAACCACCACCAGTTTTGCAGAAACTCGCTGATCCAGATCATCGCGCTGGTGATGCCGGGCAGTGCCTGCCCTGAGGTGTCGAATACCTCGACGATTTTCGGCACCACAAACATCAGCAGCCCGGTGACCACCAGGAATGCCATCACCGTCAGAATCGCCGGGTAGATGGTCGCCTGAGCAACCTTCTGACTCATCTGCTGGCGGCTTTCGGTGTAGTCGGCAAGGCGGTCCAGCACAATATCCAGATGACCGGAAGATTCACCCGCCGCGACGGTGGCGTGGTACAGCTCGGGGAATACACGGGGGAAATCTTTCAGTCCGGAGGCCAGCGTATGGCCTTCCATGATTCTGGAACGCAATGCGAAAATCATGCTTTTGATGCGTGGTTTTTCGGTTTGCTGACCCACCGCGGAAAGCGCTTCGTCCAGCGGCAGGGCGGCGCGCACCAGGGTTGCCAGCTGGCGGGTAAACAGCGCCAGTTCGGTGGCACTGATGCCGCGACGTGAGGCACGGCTGGGCTGGCTGGTTTGCTGTTTATGCTGATTGGCGGCGGTTTCTATATGCAGTGGCATCATGCCGCGGTCGCGCAACAACTGACGCACCTGGCGCGCGCTATCGCCTTCGATGACGCCTTTTTTCTCGCGTCCCCGCTCATCCAGTACAGTGTAGTCAAATGCCGCCATGATTAATCAGGCGTCCCTAATCTTCACGGGAAACCCGCAGTACTTCTTCCAGCGAGGTGATGCCTTCCAGCACCAGTCGTCGGCCGTCACTGCGCAGGCTGTTGGTAAAGCTGCGGGCGTATTTTTCCATCGCCTGTTCACCGGCACCATCATGGATCATCTGCTGCAGCTTATCGTCGATGGGTACCAGTTCATACACCCCGGTACGACCGATAAAGCCCAGCTGGTTACATTGCTCGCAGCCCACGGAACTGTGGATAACAGGCGCCTGCTCAGGCTTCACATCTAGCCATTCGCATTCGGTATCGGTGGCGGTGTGCGCTTGCTTGCAATGCGGGCAAAGCTGGCGTACCAGCCGCTGTGCCAGCACGCCGATCAGGCTGGAGGCCAGCAGAAAGGGTTCAACCCCCATGTCGCGCAGACGGGTTACTGCACCGATGGCGGTGTTGGTGTGCAGGGTAGAGAGCACCAGGTGGCCGGTTAAACTGGCCTGCACCGCAATCGAGGCGGTTTCAATGTCTCGAATCTCACCGATCATCACCACGTCCGGATCCTGACGCAGAATCGCGCGCAGCCCTTTGGCGAAGGTCATCTCCACCTTGCTGTTGACCTGCGTCTGGCCAATGCCGTCCAGGTAATATTCAATCGGGTCTTCTACGGTGAGAATATTGCGGCTCTTGTCATTGAGGCGGGTCAGGCCGGCATAGAGCGTGGTGGTTTTACCGGAACCGGTGGGGCCGGTGACCAGAATAATGCCGTGGGGATGCTGTAGCAGATCATTGAGCCGGTCGCGGTCGATGGAGGACATGCCCAGGTGCTGCAGGTCCATGCGCCCCGCCTGCTTGTCCAGCAGGCGCAGTACAATGCGTTCGCCATGGCCGGAGGGCAGGGTGGAGACACGTACGTCCACCGAGCGGCCGGCAATTTTCAGCGAGATGCGGCCATCCTGCGGCAGGCGCTTTTCCGCGATATCCAGCCTGGCCATGACCTTGATGCGTGAAATTACCAGCGGTGCGATATTTTTCGGCGGTTGCAGAATTTCCCGCAGCACGCCATCGACCCGGAAGCGTATGCGCATGCGGTTTTCAAAGGCTTCAATGTGTATATCTGATGCGCCGATTTTGATCGCCTCACTGAGCACCGCATTGATCAGTTTGATAATCGGCGCGTGATCATCCGAGTCCAGCAGGTCTTCCGGCTCGATGGTTTCCGCCAGCTGATCCAGATCCAGTTCATCGCTGACCCCGGCCATCATCGCCATCGCCTGGTCTGAATTCTGCTCATAGGTTTGTGCCAGCAGTGCCTCAAACTGTTCGTCGCTGATCGCGGTGAGCGTTAACGGGCGATTGATAATGCGGCGCACCTCGGCCACTGCCTGTGGGTTCAGCTGGCCACGGTAAAACAGCTGCGCCGCCTGCTCACTGATGTCCCCCAGCAGCAGACCGTGACGTTTGGCAAAGGCATAGGAGATTGACTGCGCGGTGCCGGGTGGCGCGGCGTGATTTTGCTCTGTCGGGGTCTGGCTGGCAGTATCAGAAATCATCGGCCTGGAAATCCAGCGGGTCTGTTTTGTCGTCGTCGGTGCTGTCTTTGCTCGACGTTGCCTTGTCGGTTTTTTCTACATAGGGCGGCAATTCCGGCAACAGCGGTGTGCTTTGTTCACGTAGCAGACCAAAACCCTGCTCGCCGGCGTCAATCTGTTGCGCACGCAGATAATTGTATTTTTCGTTGGTGTGATAATAGGCCGCGGCGCCGTCACGCATAATGCTGGGGCGCATAAACACCATCAGGTTCTGTTTTTCCTTGGTGGTGCTGTGGGAGCGGAATAGCCAGCCCAGCAGCGGAATATCACCCAGTAGCGGCACCTTGGATACCTGGTCGCGCAGGGTATCGTCAATCAGTCCGCCGAGTACCAGAATCTCACCGTCTTCCACCAGCACCGAGGTGTTGATCGAGCGCTTGTTGGTAATGATGTCGCCATTGGCTGCGGTGGAGGCGGACACATTGGAGACTTCCTGGGCGATTTCCAGCTTGATGGTGTTGCCGTCATTAATCTGCGGGGTGACTTTGAGGGTGATGCCCACGTCCTGACGCTCCACTGTCTGGAACGGGTTGGATGCCCCGTCCGCGGCGGTGGTGAAGGAGCCGGTGATAAACGGCACATTCTGTGCCACCACAATTTCCGCTTCCTGGTTATCCATGGTAACCACGCTGGGTGTGGAGAGGATATTGGTGGCGGCGTCAGCGGTCAGCGCCTTGAGCAGAAAGGCAAAGCGGTTGTTCTGGTCACTGCCAAAACCAAAGGTGATGCCATCGCCCAGTGAGCCGGCAATGGTCTGTGGGTCGCCACTGAGTAAACCGATAATGCCGCCGCTGCCACCAAAGTTGCTGACGCCCACCGGCACCCGATCGTTATTACCTTCCTTGCCGCCCACTACAAACTGCGAGGAGAAATCCTTGCCGCGGCTATTGGAAATTTCCGCGATAATCGATTCCACCAGCACCTGCGCACGGCGGATATCCAGCTGGCGGATAATCGACTTCATGCGCCGCACCACGTCGGGGCCGGCGGTGATGATCAATGCATTGGTGTTTTCATCGGACTGAATATCCACCTCGCTGTCAGTGCTGCCGGGTGTTCTTGCCGGCACGGCTTTTTTGTCGACCTGCTCCTGTTTTTTCTGCACGCCGGTGAGAATGCTGACCAGGTCTTCCGCCTTGGCATACTTCAGGTAAATCACATGGGTGTTGCCGGCTTCATTCTGCAGTGGTGTATCAAGGTGGGCGATGGTGGCACGGATTTTCAGCCGCGCCGAGCGTTCACCGCTCATTAGAATGCTGTTGGTTCGATCATCTGAGGCCAGGGTAATCTGGCTGGATTCAGGCTTTTTCGCATTGCCGCTGGCCTGTAGCGAATTGAGTATGCGCACCAGCTCCGAGGCGGACGCATGTTTCAGCGGAATAATTTCCAGCTCGTCACTTTCCGGGCGGTCGATGCTTTTGATGATTTCTGCCAGACGACGAATATTCGCGGCATGGTCGGTGATAATCAGCGTGTTGGTGGGGTTATAGGCAGCCAGATGTCCCTGTTGCGGTACCAGCGGGCGCAGTATGGGAACCAGTTGCGCGGCGGGCACATGGTCCAGGGTCACCACCTTGGTGATCAGCTCGTCTCCCTTATGCCGGTCATCACTGACCACCGGCAAGGGTCCCTGCTTGGCATTCACTTCCGGCACAATTTTGATAATACTGCCCACGGGCACGGCGGCATAGCCGTGCACCTGTAGCACCGATAAAAAGACCTCATAGACTTCGCTGTCGGACATGGCTCTGGATGACACCACGCTAACCCGTGCCTTGACCCGTGGATCGACGACAAAATTCTTGCCGGTAAATTTGGAAACCGTGGCAATCAGCGCACGAATGTCTGCTTCTTTCAGATTCAGGGTAATCTGCTTTTCCTGGGCAATGCCCGCGCCGGGTGTGATCAGTGCCAGGTTCAGCAGCAGCAGGCTCAGTAGATGGCGGCCATATTGCTGCAGGTGTTTAAGGGGATGTTTAAACCACAGGAGGTGTCTATGCTGTTTATTCAAAATAATTGTCTCGGGTTTATCTATCTGTTTATGCTGGCTGGTTATGGTATATCAAATTGCAGTGGCAGTTCTGCTCCATTGCGCAGCACGGTTATATTGACCTGGGTGGCGCTTTGTAGCTCGCGCAGTGCCTTGAGGCCTTCCGCCGGGTCATCGAGTTGCACACCATTGACGGCGACGATGACATCGTTTGGATCCAGCCCGACCACGTCAAACAGGGTGCGATCGCCCTGGGGTCTGAGACGGTAACCCACAATGCGGCCGTTCTGCTTGTAGGGAACCGGGATGGCATACTTGCCGAAGGAAGTGGGATTCTTGAGTATTTCCTGGCGAATATCCGAGAGCGCGGCGCCGGGGGAAGAGGTGTCTATCTGCGTGCCCTGGTCAGGCTGGTCGCTGGGTGAGCTGGTGATAAAGTCATCGTTATACTCGTCCGGCATGCGCAGGGTTTCCAGCTGGCCACTGCGCTGCAGTATCACCCGGTCTGTATAAATTTCCTTCAGGGTGGCGCTGGCGACCTGGTCGCCAATGCTGTACATGTCTTCCTTGCCGTTCTTGCCCAGGGAAATAATCACACTGGCCTTGCTCATTGGCTCGGCCGAGAGTACACCCTTTAATACCAGATTAAGTCGGGTATCGGGTGCGTCCTGAGTTTGCGGGGTGGTTGCGCCCTGCTGATAAATGCCGAACAGGTGGGCCTTGCTGATATGGCTGTAGTCGGTGCGCTGCTGCTGTGCGGTCGCCGGATTAATGCGCTGGTTTTGCATTGGCAGCGCTGAGCTGTCGTCAGGAATCAGTGCCCAGGTGATTTTTGATAACAGGTAACTGCAGCCAGTCACCAGCAGCAGGGTCAGCAGCACTGGCAAAAACCGCTTAGCCCGAGCCAGCGTCTCGGGATTCAGGTTAAGGGGTAGTCTGGTGGCCAGTGTTTTCATATCGACATTCTATTATAAGAGAGTCAGTGTGTGCTTTCCAAATGACAGCAAGGTGACAGAGGGGCTGCAGGCAGATTATCAGAGGTAGATAGCAAACGGGGACATATGGTTGGCCATATATCCCCGTTTTATTCAATCTACCGCAGACGCAGTTTATACCATGTCTTTCAGGCCTTTCAGTGGCAGGACCTTGACCACCTTGCGAGCCGGTTTGGCCTTGAACATCATTTCTTCGCCGGTGAAAGGGTTGGTGCCCTTGCGTGCCTTAACCGCAGGTTTCTTCACAACCTTGATCTTCAACAGGCCGGGCATATTAAAGAAGCCAGGACCACGTGACTTAAGATTTTTTTCGATCAGGCCAGACAGGCTATCGAGTACCGCAGATACTTCCTTGCGGCTTAATTCGGTTTCGCCAGCAATATGGTTTAGTATTTCACTTTTGGTGGGTGGCTTTTTAACAGCCGAGGCTACTGCAACTTTTTTCTTGGCAACTTTTTTCTTCGCCGCTTTCTTTTTCACCGCCATGCTCAGGTGCTCCTATGGTAAAAGGTTTTGTCTGTTATTATGAATAATCCGGGGAATTATCCTGTGTCTGAATTGTTAGTGCTTTTGCACTGTAATACAAGGGGTTTTACAGGAATCTTTAAAGAAAAATGCATGAATTTACTTATATAACAGCGTTTATTGTCGGATTAATGGGTGGCGTGCACTGTGTCGGCATGTGTGGCGGTATTGTTGGTGCATTGAGTTTTGCTGTGAATAGCTCAACGACACAGCGCAAAAGCGGGCTGTTGACGTTGATGTTGTCATACAATCTGGGCCGTTTAACCAGTTATATACTTGCCGGTGGCATCATGGGTGCGCTCGGCTGGCTGGCCCTGGCCTGGATTGATCTGCAGTATATGCAGTTTATATTACAGTTGTTCGCGGGCGTATTTATGTTGCTGATGGGGTTGTATCTATCCGGCTGGTGGATGGGTTTGACACGGATTGAAAAGCTGGGTGCGTATCTGTGGAAATATCTACAACCCGGCGCGAAAAAATTATTGCCGGTCAGCAATCCCGTGCAGGCATTGCTACTGGGACTGTTATGGGGCTGGTTGCCCTGCGGGCTGGTGTACAGTGTTTTGATCTGGTCGATGTCCAGCGGCAGTTTTGTTGAAGGTGCCTTGCTTATGTTGAGTTTTGGGCTGGGAACCCTGCCCAATCTGCTGGCAATGGGTCTGTTTGCAGACCGGCTTAAACAATGGGTGCAAAAGCAGAGTGTGCGTTATCTCTCTGGCGGACTGGTGATGCTGTTTGCCGGCTGGACACTTTACCTCGCGCTTAATGGTCTGTGGCATTCACTGGCGAGCTGATTATATTTGTAAGTTCAGCAGGTATCTGTTCTGGCGCAACAATCATAAAACGTTTTTCCCGTGAGGTTTCGCCGGACAGCAGGCTGACCTGCGATTTGCTGACCCTGAACTGTCTCGCCAGAAACTGTATCAGCTGTTGATTCGCCTTGCCATCGGTAGGTGCTGCACTGATGCGTATCTTCAGACGGTCATCCAGTATTTCACAAAACTTACTTCTGCTGGCTTTTGGCTGAACCTTGACACGCAGCAGCAGATTGCCGTCACACCATGCATAAAATTCAGCCATGGTGTATTGGTTTAGATCTGCACACCAAACACGCCGGCAAACAGATAACGAATCGTATATTGTAGAAACATCAGTACAATAATCGCGAAGATCGGCGAAATATCCATGCCGCTGATAGGTGGCATCAGTCGGCGAAAGTGTTTCATCACCGGAAAGGTCAGGCTGTTGAGTAAGCTCACCGCCGGGTTGTAGGGGTCGGGGTTTACCCAGCTGAGAATGGCCTGAATAATAATGCCATACAGGTAAATGCTGATGCACAGTGTTAGCAGCTGGCCCAGTGCAACCACGGACACCGCCAGTGGATTAACGGTTTGATAAACCAGCATGATCTTTATTGCCAGCACCAGCAGTGCAAGTAATACGGTGGCCAGATCAAGTCCGCCTATGCCCGGAATAATTCGCCGCAATGGCAGCACCGGCGGGTTGGTAATCTTCACAATAAACTGTGTAATGGGATTGTAGAAATCCGCTCTGGCCCATTGCAGTAATACACGAATCAGCAGCACCGTTGCATACAGCTGAAAAACAATATCGATTAAAAAAACAAATGGATTCATGGTGGTCTCTCTACCCTGGTTGCGCTGCGATTATCAGTTATTGTCTGCCCAGTTCATCGGCCAGTTCAGTGGCGCGGTCTCGTGCCGCAGTGAGCGCCCGCAGAATAATCGCATCCAGCTGGCTGGCTTCAAAGGAGGCAATGGCGGCGGCAGTGGTGCCACCTCTGGAGGTTACTTTAGCACGCAATGTGGCCGGGTCATCCTCGCCCTCCGTTGCCATGCGTGCAGCACCCAGTGCGGTCTGTCTGGCGAGCAGGTCGGCACTGTGCGCATCCAGACCGAGTTTTTCGCCGGCTTGCTGCATCGCCTGCATAATCAGAAAATAATAGGCAGGCCCTGAGCCGGACAGGGCGGTGACCGCATCCAGCAGGTCTTCGTTTTCTACCCACAGGGTGAGGCCCGCCGCTTTAAGAATCTGATCTGCGGTCACTTTCTGTTCAGCGGATGTGCTGGCATTGGCATACAGGCCGGTGGCACCTGCCTGAATCAACGATGGTGTATTGGGCATGCTGCGTACCACGGCCAGGTTACCGCCCAGCCAGCGCTCAATGTCGGTGGAGCGGATGCCGGCGGCAATTGAAATAATCAGCGGCTGTTGTTGCTGTACCGATTGCTGTAGCTGCTGACATACCTCAGCCAGAATCTGTGGCTTGACCGCCAGCACCACTACATCGGCCGCCTCGACGGCGGGCAGGTTGTTTTTACTGGTGCGCACTGAATACAGCTCGGCAAGCTGTTGCAGACGCCTGTTGTCCGGGTCAGTGACAATAATGTGCTGGCTGTCATAGCCGTTGTGAATCAGGCCGCCAATCAGGCTTTGCGCCATATTGCCGCCGCCAATAAAGCAGATAGTCTGTGTCATAGGGTTTAATCTTTGCCTGTTTGGGTATTCATTATAAGAGTTCCGTTTTAATCTTGCTGTGAAATTAATCAGAGGCTACTGGCGCCCGCATGCTGGCCCCCGCATTCAGTTACGTGCACCGAAAATTGCGGTGCCAACCCGTAGCAGGGTGCTGCCTTCGGCAATCGCCGCTTCTATATCATTGCTCATGCCCATGGATAAGGTGTCCAGTGATGGGTAGCGCTGTTGCAGCCGCTGCAGTGCCTGGCGCATCGGTGCAAAAATGGCGCGCTGGGCCTCCAGTGCGTCGGCCTGTGCGGGTATTGCCATCAGGCCTCTGAGGCGCAGTCCGGGCAGCTGCATGATCTCGTCCACCAGCGTGTCCAGTTGCTCCAGGGTGGCGCCGGACTTGCTGGCTTCATGACTGATATTGAGCTGCACGCAGATATTCAGCTCGCTCATCTCGGCAGGGCGCTGCTCGCTCAGGCGACGTGCGATTTTCAGCCGATCCACACTGTGTACCCAGTCGAAATGCGCCGCCAGCTCGCGGGTTTTATTGGACTGGATGGCGCCGATGTAATGCCACTCAATGGGTAGATCCTGCAGTGACTGGATTTTTTGCAGCGCCTCCTGCAGATAGTTTTCCGCAAAACAGCGTTGCCCGGCGGCAAAGGCGGCACGAATATCCTCGGCGGGTTTGGTTTTGCTCACGGCCAGCAGCTGGACGTCAGCTGCTGGCCGTTGATAATGCTGACAATAGTGTGCAATCTGCTGCTGCAGTGCGTGTAGATTGTCTGCAATTTTTGCAGAGTGGGTTGCAGAACCGGGGGTCTCGGCCGACATTAATAAGCCACCTTAATTGAAGCATGCTAAATTATTGACTATAAATAGATTACCCGGAATGAAGGGCGCTCTATTGTTGAGCACGAAAAGCCATCTGTTCCGGAAAAATACATTGTCCTATGAAGGGCTTACCTCTTTCAAGTGAGACCTGACAGCCACGTCAGGGTTTTCATGCAGTTTCCCGGGGAGATTTAATGGATATTGCACAGCTACTGGCCTTTAGCGTAAAAAATGGCGCATCGGATCTGCACCTGTCAGCCGGCCTGCCGCCGATGATTCGTGTTGATGGTGATGTACGTCGTATTAATGTGGATGCGATGCCTCATGAAGAAATTCATTCGATGGTGTACGACATCATGAACGACAAGCAGCGTAAAACCTTTGAGGAATACTGGGAGGTGGATTTCTCGTTTGAGATTCCCGGTCTTGCGCGCTTTCGTGTTAACGCCTTTAACCACAATCGCGGTGCCGGTGCGGTGTTTCGTACCATTCCTTCAAAAATACTCTCCCTTGAAGAGCTCAATGCACCGAAAATATTCGAGGAAATTTCCAACACTCCCCGCGGCATTGTGCTGGTGACCGGGCCCACTGGTTCAGGTAAGTCAACCACGCTGGCGGGTATGGTCAACCATGTTAACGAGAATGATTACGGACATATCCTGACCATCGAGGACCCGATTGAATTTGTGCATGAGAGTAAAAAATGTCTGGTCAACCAGCGTGAGGTGCACCGTGACACCATGGGCTTCAGTGAAGCGCTGCGTTCAGCCTTGCGTGAAGACCCGGACGTGATCCTGGTGGGCGAGATGCGTGACCTTGAAACCATTCGACTGGCACTGTCAGCGGCGGAAACCGGGCACCTGGTGTTTGGTACACTGCACACCAGTTCGGCGGCGAAAACCGTTGACCGTATTGTGGATGTGTTCCCGGCCGCCGAAAAAGATATGGTGCGGGCGATGATGTCAGAATCGTTGCGTGCAGTTATTTCACAGACGCTGCTGAAAAAAGTTGGCGGTGGTCGGGTGGCGGCACATGAAATCATGATCGGCACACCGGCGATTCGTAATCTGATTCGTGAAAACAAAATTGCACAGATGTACTCGGCGATTCAAACCGGCCAGTCTGTGGGGATGCAGACACTGGATCAGAACCTGAAAGAGCTGGTTGATCGGGGAGTTATTACCAAGGACGACGCGCGCTCCAAAGCATCCAACAAGGATTCATTCTAAGGAAACGTTGAAGAATCCAGGCCTTGCCTGAATCATGATCACACAAACATGCCTGTATGGATGGGCTGTATTGATTAACCCTGAAACATGATGGAGTTTAAATAATGGATAGAGATAAGGCGATCCGCTATATGCACGATCTGCTGCGCATGCTGGTGCAGAAAGACGGTTCGGACCTGTTTATCACAGTGGGTGCTGCGCCCTCGATGAAAGTGGATGGCAAAATGACGCCCTTATCCAATCAGGCGCTTTCACCTTCACACACACAGACGCTGGTGCGCTCGATTATGAACGACAAGCAGCTGGGGGAGTTCGAGGCTAACCAGGAAGTTAACTTTGCCATCAGCCTGCCCGGTGTATCGCGTTTTCGTGTTAACGCGTTTACCCAGCGTGGCACCATGGGTATGGTGTTGCGGGTGATTCGTTCTGACATCCCGAATTTTGAAGAACTCAATCTGCCGCCGGTGTTGCAGGATATTTCCATGACCAAACGCGGACTGGTGGTGTTTGTGGGTGCAACCGGTTCCGGTAAGTCCAGTTCGCTGGCTTCGATGATTGGTTACCGTAATGAAAATTCATTCGGGCATATTATTACTATCGAGGATCCGATTGAATTTGTGCATCAGCATAAAAACTGTATTGTCACCCAGCGTGAAGTCGGGGTTGATACCGACTCTTATGAAATCGCACTGAAAAACACCCTGCGTCAGGCGCCGGATGTTATTCTGATCGGTGAAATACGTGATCGTGAAACCATGGAATATGCGATTGCTTTTGCTGAAACCGGTCACCTGTGTTTGACCACTCTGCATGCCAACAGCACCAACCAGGCACTGGATCGGATTATCAACTTCTTCCCTGAAGAGCGTCGTCCACAACTGCTAATGGATCTGTCGCTTAATCTCAAATCGGTGATTTCACAACGCCTGGTGCCGTTAAAAGGCGGTGAAGGTCGCGTGCCAGCCGTGGAAGTGATGCTGAATACACCCTTGATGTCAGACCTTATTTTCAAGGGCAATATTCATGAGATGAAAGAGCTGATGGCGAAATCCAATGAATATGGCATGATCACCTTCGACCAGGCGCTGTTTGAACTGTATGAAGAAGGTTATATCACCTATGAAGATGCCCTGCGGAATGCGGATTCGATTAACGACCTGCGTTTGCGTATTAAACTGAAGGGTAAGGATGCGCAGACAACGGATCTGATGTCGGAAGTGTCTGACCTGAAAATGGAAGAAGATGCCGCTGACAAGAGTCATCGCTTACGCTAGACAATGATGGTGATCTGAATACATGCCATTTAAATAACCGAGTTATCTATGAATTTACAGCCATATTTAAAACTGATGTCAGAGCGTGGCGGTTCTGATATTTTCTTCACCACCGGTGCGCCGGTGAGTATGAATATCGAAGGGATTATGCACCCTATTGGCAAAACTGCGTTGCAGCCCGGCATGACCAAGGAAATTGCCTACAGTGTGATGGATGAAAACCAGATCATGGGATTTGAAGCCACCATGGAAATGAATCTGGGTCTGTCGGTTAAGGATCTCGGGCGCTTTCGTATCAATATTTATACGCAGCGTGGCGAAGTGTCGATGGTGATTCGTTATATCAAATCGGATATTCCATCGATTGAAGAACTGAATCTGCCACAGAAACTGAAAGAACTGGTGTGCCTGCGTAAGGGACTGGTGCTGGTGGTGGGCGCAACCGGTTCCGGTAAGTCGACCACACTGGCCTCGATGATTGATCACCGCAGCCACGCCATGCCAGGGCATATTCTGACCATTGAAGACCCGATTGAATTTACCTTTAATCATAACAAATCAATTGTTGGGCAACGTGAGGTAGGGCTGGATACTCTGTCCTATGAAAATGCCCTGCGTGAGGCGATGCGTGAAGCGCCCAATGTGATTATGATTGGTGAGGTGCGAGATCGTGAAACCATGGAGGCGGCGATTCAGTATGCCGATACCGGCCACCTGTGTCTGACGACACTGCACGCGGTTAATGCTAACCAGACGCTGGACCGTATTCTCAGTTTCTTCCCGCCGGATTCACGTAACCAGATCCTGATGGATCTGTCATTGAATCTGCAGGCGATTGTCTCACAGCGACTGGTGAGCGGGCTTAATGGCAGGCGGGTAGCGGCGATCGAAATACTGATTAACTCGCCGTATATTTCCGAGCTGATTCGTCGCGGTGACTTTCATGAAATCAAGGCGATTATGGAAAAAGGTGAAGCCGATGGCATGCAGACCTTTGATCAGTCACTGTACCAGTTATTTTCCGAAGGCAAGATTGATATTAAAACCGCGTTGTCACATGCGGATTCTCGCAGCAATCTGGAATGGAAAATCAACTTTGGTGGCGGCGTAAAAGATGCCAGTCAGGAACGCAGCAAGGATGCACTGCAATACCCGGATGATCCCAACGATTTGCCGGAAGTGAATTAAACTCGCTTCAGCTTTATTTGTTCTGCACGGGTCAGTGTTTCGCTGGCCCATGCTTTAAGCACTCAGGAAAAATACCAGTAGGTCACACTGACTGCCGCAATAAAGCCGGCAAAGTCAGCGGCCAGTCCCGCCTGTAATGCATACTCTGTGCGGCGAATATTAATGGCGCCAAAATAGACCGCCAGTACATACAGCGTGGTTTCGGTTGAGCCGAACATCACCGCGGCCATTTTGACCACCATTGAATCTTCGCCATAGGTTTTTATCAGCTCTGCCAGCACCCCCACCGAGCCACTGCCGGTGAGCGGACGAATCAGCCCCATTGAAATGACATCGGCGGGGACACCCGCGGTATCCGCCAGCGGGCGCAGCAGTTGCAGAATAATATCCATGGCACCACTGGCGCGAAAAATACTGATGGCAAACAGCATCGCCACCAGGTAAGGAATAATATTTACTGCAATGCCAAAGCCCTGTTTGGCACCCTCAACAAATTCTTCATACACTGCTACACCCTTGATCAGACCATGGCTGACAATAAACAGAATAATTAAAGGAATAATCAGCGTGCTTAACTGTTGCATGCGGATCTCCGTCTGGCGGCATAGAGTCTGGCCACAATCACTGCGGTAATGGTCGAGCAGCTGGTGGCAAGAATAATGGGAACCAGCAACTCGGAAATCTGTGTGCCCATCAGTGCGATCAGAGTCACCGGTGGTAGCAGCTGCACGCTGGAGGTGTTCAGGGCGAGAAACATACACATCTCATCACTGGCGGTCTGTGGGTCACGATTCAGTGTCTGCAACTGCTGCATCGCTTTAATCCCCAGGGGTGTGGCTGCATTACCCAGGCCGAGGATATTCGCGCTCATATTCATGCTGATGCTGGCAAAGGCAGGGTGGTTTTTGGGAATATTGGGGAATAGCCAGCGCAACAGCGGCTGAACAAACCTGACCAGATAATTGATCAGACCGCTCTTTTCCACAATCTGCATCAGTCCCAGCCATAATGCCATAACACCAATCAGCCCCAGTGCAAGTTTGACCGCAAACTCGGCGGTTTCAAATGCTGCATCCGTTACCTGACGTAGCTTCAGCCAGTGTATATCTGGCAGGCGCAGTGTTAGCCGGGTATCGGATTTGTTTAGCAGTTCGGCATGGAGCTGGGTTTTATTGCCATGTATTTCAGCAATCTGTGTCAGCCTGGCGGGGCTTTGCGGCCCAAGGTAAATGCGCAGTTGCTGTTCCGCTATAAGACGGGCATCCAGTCGCTGATCATTGAAGTCAATAATCAGGGACTGGCTATTGAAGCCGTTGTTGTTGGCAACATGATAGTTCAGTTGAAGTGGCTGGCCGTTGTTATAACGGTTGGTAATATTGTCATACACATCCTGTATAAATGCGTAAGACAAGCCTACTATAATTAAACCGGCCCAGATTTTATTTAGCATGCACCGATATTAAGGCAATCGGCTGAAATGTACAAAGCAGCAGGTTTGCTGTGTTTTGCTGAATATTGACTGTATTTTAAAAGAACAATTTTTAATCTAATGAATCAGTTATACTGGGCATAAATGATTTATTGATAGTTGATGGTGTAATAACTGGCCGATGGCCAGTCATATATTCGAACATGTGTTCCTGGCTGCATAATTCCATATTGTTACTGACGCGACAGCAGGATAGCGAATCGCTACAACGGGCGTTACTCGGCTCGCTCGCGGCTGTGCCGGCCTGTCTCGAAGTCAGATTGCATCAGCTACAGACACGACTGGATGAAATTACGCTACAGCAGACGTTGTCGGTATTGTGTGAAGCAGTGCAGTCGTTGCTGAGCCAGGAAGAAGATCTGTGGCAGGCGATAGATGATACCTGCCGATTCGAGCAGGCCGATGCCTATATGTGCGCAGCCATCAGCTCAGGGCAGTTTCTGTCTGATGAAACAAGCCAGCCGTATAATCGCCTGCTGATACCCCTGCACTATTCCAGCAAGGTGGTTGCTCTGCTGGAGCTCATGCTGGATAGACAGGCAGCGTCAGATAAACTGCAAACTGAGCTGCGCCTGCTGGTGGAGATTTATCAGAATCTGTTTGCATTGCTCACCGAAAGTGAGCGGGACTCTCTCACCGGACTGTTTAACCGGCGCACCTTTGATGTGCGACTGAATAAAATGCTGCGCGCACAGAAAAAGAAAAAGCAGGATGCACTGCAGCAGCTGAAAGGTCGTGACAAGCGCCAGACCTCCCTTACCGCGGATGCCTGGCTTGCGGTGATTGATGTGGATTTTTTCAAGCGGGTAAATGATGAGCATGGCCATGTGGCAGGGGATGAGGTCTTATTGCGTCTTGCACAGAAAATGCAGCACAGCTTTCGCAGCAGTGATCTGCTGTTTCGCTTTGGTGGTGAAGAGTTTGTGGTCGTGCTCGAGCCGGTGAGCTTTGATATGGCGGAACTGGCGCTGGAGCGATTCCGCGTGGCAGTGTCGAGCCATGATTTTCCACTGGTGGGCAAGATCACTATCAGCATCGGTTTCGCCAGAATCCTGGAGAATGACTTTCCCACCACCATACTTGATTATGCTGATAAGGCGCTGTATTACGCTAAGGATCAGGGGCGGAACCGCGTTTATAATTATGAAAGTCTGCTGGCCAGCGGGCACCTGCAGCCGCTGCATGAAGAGGGCACGGTGGATCTGTTCTAGCGCCGTATTCTGGCAGCCATAACAGCAGTTAAACAGCAGTGAGTTGCCGCGTTGAGTTATCCGTTGATTTATTTCGCGCTATAAATACTGCGACCCTGCACGATGGTCTGCAACACTTTCCCCTTGAAGTGCCAGCCGGCAAACGGGGTGTTTTTGCCACGGCTCAGCATGTCTTCTGTATTGAGTGTCCACTCCTGATCCGGGTCCAGCAAACACAGATTCGCCTCGCTGCCCACGCCAAGGTGACCGCTATCCAGGCCCAGCAGGCTGGCGGGGTTGCAGGTCAGGCTGGCAATCGCGCTGTGCAATGACAGCTGACCGTTTTCAACCAGTTTCAGAGTCAGTGGCAACAGGGTTTCCAGTGCGGAAATGCCCGGCTCGGTGGCGGGGAAGGGTGCCTGCTTGGCATCCGGCTGATGTGGCTGGTGGTCGGAGCAGATGCAGCTGATAATTTCATCCGCCAGGCCCTGTTGCAGTGCCTGCATGTCACGCTGGCTGCGCAGTGGTGGCAGTACATGGCACTGGCTGTTGAAACTGCTGATATCCATTTCAGTGAGATGCAGCTGATGGGCTGCCACATCAGCGCTGACCTTAAGGCCACGTTTTCGGGCTTTTTTAATCAGCTCAATACTGCGCGCGCAGGAAATGCGGCCAAAGTGCACGCGAATATCGGTGCCGCTCATCAGTTCCAGTAGCTGTGCAATACTGGCGGTTTCTGCGGCATAGGGAATGGGCACCAGACCCAGACGGGTGGCGATAGCACCTTCATGGGCACAGCCATCGGCACTCAGATCCGGGTCATGGGGTTCGATAAACACCGTGATATTGTGAGTCGAGGCGTACTCAAGTGCGCGGCGCATAATCAAGGTGCTTTTTATCGGCTGCTTGCCATTGGTCACACCCAGACAGCCCGCCTGCCTGAGGGTGGCCATTTCACTCAGGTGTTCACCCTTGAGGCCTGCGGTGAGTGCGCCCAGGGTATACACCAGACATTGCCTGGCCTGTTTCGCCTTGTGGTGAATCAGCTCAACTACGGCCGGTTCATCAATCACCGGATCGGTGTCCGCGGGTACACACAGGGTGGTGATACCGGCGCTGGCCGCCGCGCGGGTTTCTGAATCAATGCTGGCCTTGTATTCAAGTCCCGGCTCGCGCAGGCGTGCACTTAAATCAACCAGGCCGGGAATCAGCCACAGGCCGCTGGCATCGATGGTCTGTTTAGCGACAAAGGCCTCGGGTGCTGTGCCAATAGCCACAATGCGTTGCTGCTTGATATAAACATCGGTCACCTGGTCGAGCTGGTTTTTCGGATCGATGACGCGTGCGTTTTTAATCAGGATCGTATTCATGGGTAATCTGTGTGACTTATCGGGAAGCCGTCTCCTGCGCTGATTTATTGGTGGCGGTGTGTCCGCCCAGGGTCATCGCCATCACCGCCATGCGCACCGCGATGCCATAGGTGACCTGATCAAGAATCACCGAGCGTGGGCCATCCGCTACACTGGAGGCGATTTCGACTCCGCGATTAATCGGCCCCGGATGCATCACAATGGCATCGTCTTTTGCCGCTTTCAGACTGTCATCGGTGAGGCCGTAGAGTTCGAAGTATTCCTGTTCGCTGGGGAGCAGAGCGCCCTGCATGCGCTCTTTCTGCAGGCGCAGCATAATCACCACATCGGCATCGTCTATGCCCTGCTGCAGATCGTGATAAACACTCACCCCCATGGCTTCAATATCCTTGGGGATCAGCGTTTTCGGCCCTACCACCCTGACATCGCCGGTGTTCAGTGTGTTGAGTGCATGAATCTGTGAGCGGGCTACCCGCGAGTGCAGGATATCACCCACTATTGCCACCCGCAGTTTGCCAAAGTCGGCGCCCTTGTTGCGGCGAATGGTGAACATGTCGAGCATTGCCTGGGTAGGGTGAGCATGACGACCATCGCCGGCATTCAGTACATGTACATGGGGCGCCACATGGTTGGCAATAAAATGCGCGGTGCCGGAGTCGGCATGGCGTACCACAAACATATCCGCCTGCATCGCCTGTAAGTTGCGCAGTGTGTCGAGCAGTGACTCGCCCTTGCTGGTGGCGGACAGGCTGATGTTCATATTCAGTACATCGGCGGAGAGGCGTTTGGCTGCCAGCTCGAAGGTGGTGCGGGTGCGGGTGCTGGCTTCAAAAAACAGATTGACGATGGTTTTGCCGCGCAGTAACGGGACTTTTTTAATCGACTCGTTAACCCCGGCAAAACTTTCTGCGGTATCAAGAATCTGCGTGAGAATATTCGAGCCCAGGCCTTCGATAGTGAGAAAATGTTTCAGCTTGCCCTGTTCATCGAGTTGAATATTCCACAGGTCCTGGCCTATGATCTGGTCAGTCGGGCGTGTGGCTTTGTTTACCATAGTCTTGTCTCTGATCGTTTCAGCGGTTTACTCGTCAACGGTTTTAACTACCCAGGCCAGCGGTGATGGGCCGGTGAGTTTAATCTGTTCGTTTTCCGCCAGTTGTTCCAGTCGTTGACCTACTACATCCGCCTGTATCGGCAGCTCACGACCACTGCGCACAATCAGGCAGGCGAGTGTGATGGAGGCGGGACGGCCGTAATCAAAAATTTCATTCATTGCGGCGCGGATGGTGCGCCCGCTTTGTAATACATCATCGACCAGTACGATGTGTCGGTCTTCAATGGCCTGGGGAATATGTGACGGCTTGACCTGCGGGTTCATACCGATGCGGGAAAAATCATCGCGATAAAAGCTGATGTCCAGGCTTGCCAGTTCTTCCTGCAGATTGAGTCGCTGCTGCAGTTTTTCTGCCAGCCACGCGCCGCCGGTTTGTATGCCGATCACCATCGGGTTGCTGATGGCGCGTTGTTCCAGAAGGTTTACAAGATCGGTGGCCAGTTTTTCCAGAAGTTGCTCCGGATCGGCAGCATGGGTCATGTGTGTTGCTCCAGCCAGCTTTGTACGATGAGTGCGGCGGCTATTTTATCAATGTCCTGTTTATTGTGCTGCTTTTTTTTGCTCTGTAAAAAAGTTTCAGCTTCAAATGAGCTCAGGGCTTCGTTGTGAGTGTACACTGGCAGATGAAAACGTCCCTCCAGCTGGCGGGAAAATTTTTCGGCGCGTCTGGTCATTTCGCTGCGGCTGCCGTCCAGGTAAAACGGCAGGCCGACAATCAGTGCATCGGGCTGCCATTGGTTAATCAACTGTTCAATCGCTGCCCAGTCGGGTTTATGGTTAATGGATTTTAATGTGGTCAGTGGGCTGGCGCTGCCAGTGATGGTTTGTCCACTGGCCACGCCGATGCGCTGTTCACCAAAATCAAACCCCAGAACCTGGCGTATGCTCATGCATGGCCCGCATCATTGCTGAGCAATTGCAGGTCGATGCCGAGCAATAAGGCGGCTGCCTGCCAGCGTTTGTCATAAGGCAGATCAAACAGAATATCCTCGGTGGCAGGACAGCTGAGCCAGCTGTTTTGTGAAATTTCGTATTCCAGCTGGCCCGGACCCCAGCCAGCATAGCCCAGGCTAATCAGGCATTTTTCCGGCCCCTGGTTATTGGCAATGGCCTGCATAATATCCTGTGAGGTGGTGACGGCAATGTGTTTGGTGACTTTCAGGCTGGAATCCCAGTGACCGTGCGGGGTGTGCAGAATAAAACCGCGGTCGGTGAGCACCGGGCCGCCATTGAGTACGGTTTTGTCGAGAATTTCGCTGGCGCTGGCACGTATCTGCAGCTGGGAAAAAATCTCGCCCAGACTGATTTCCGAAGGCCGGTTTATGATCAGCCCCAGTGCGCCATTTTCATCATGCTCGCAAATATAGGTGACCGATCTGGAAAAGTGACCATCGACCAGATTGGGCATGGCAATTAAAAAATGATTGGTTAAGTTGGTTTCTTTTGCCATATCGGTTGCCATCTGTGTGCCGGTTTAGTAACTGGTTAGCTGGTTGCTGCTTTTGAATTCCCAGCTGCGTGTAATGTGTATGACATCAGCCTGTTTCTGCAAGCCCGGCGGAAACGGCGCGAAGGGTGATGCCATGCGCACAATGCGTCTGGCGGCATCATCCAGTATCTGGTGGCCGGAGGAACGACGCAGATTGATTTCCTGAAGGCTGCCATCGGCGCGAATTACCACATCAAGGATCAAAGTACCGCTGAGCTTTGCACGGATTGCTGCATCAGGGTAATCCGCATTGCCCAGACGTTCAACCTTGTCGATCCAGTTGCGCATATAGCTGGCGGCCACATACTCTTTGGTGCGCGAGCTCAGGTATTTTTCCCTGGGCTTCTGTGCATGCTCCTGCAGGGTCATGCTCAGTTCCTGGGCGATGCGTGCGCTGAGTTCGCTCTGCTGTTGTGGCTTGCTGCGGTCTTTTTGCAGTTCTTCGCGGCTGACGCGCTTATCGGTTTTAATCTGTCGTTCGGCACTGTCCGCAGTTATATACGCCTGTTGCGCGTTTTTCTGTTGCCGTGGTTTCGACGTCACGGGTTGTTGCTGGGCAATGCCCGCCTGTTCCGACAGCGTGGGCGCGGAGAATACATCGGTGCGACGCAGTTTCTGCTCGCTGTTGCCGCCGCCCTCCTGTGATACCTGTGCCAGGTAATCGGCTTCATCGGGTGTCTGCTGGTTGCTGCTGTTAACCAGAATTACATCCAGCGACGGCGGGATTTTCTGTTCCGCCGAGGGTGAGGAGACAAAGCTGATGCCAAGAATAATAATGCCGTGAAACAATAACGCAAAAAAAATGGTCATGCCCAGACGGTCGCTGGAGGTGACGTTGGGTGCGGCGGTTACTGGTTGAGCCATGGCGATATTATAGTGCGGCGGTGACCGCGATTGTAGTCTCGATTTGTGGGTTAAAAACCACCCGTTGCTGCATCGCCGGGGTGATGTGAACCACCCCCTGCTGGTCTACCAGCATGGCGTTTTTAATACCCAGCCGGGCGGCGATTCTGAGCCAGTCCTCTGGGCCGGCGACAAACAGCGCGGTGGCGGCCGCATCGGCCAGGCCGGAATCATGGTGCAATACGGTCACCGAGCGGGTTTGCATCGCCGGATAACCGGTGCGCGGGTCCAGAATATGGTGATAGCGTTGATTGTTGTAAGTATAGCTGCGCTCATAATCGCCGGAGGTGAAAATGCTTTCTTCGCCCTGGGTGTCAATGTAGGCGAGCCAGGTGTCGAGGCGCGGGTGACGAATCGCAATACGCCAGGGGCGATCGCCGTGTTTGCCGATGGCTTTCAGGTCGCCACCGGTGTTGATAATGGCGTTGTCTATGCCCATGTCTTTCAGTAGCTGAATTTGCAGGTCAATCGCATAGCCCTTGGCAAAGGCACCGAAATTGAGGGAGACCGCGGGGTTGTGGCTGAGCATTTTAATGCCATCGATTTGCAGATCTGACATCCGTGGCTGCTGTGCCACCAGTGCCTCGATTTCTGCAGCTGCCGGCGGTGCAATGTCCGGCTCGTCGTGTCTGTGGAATTGCCACAGATTGATCAGCTCGCCAATGGCCGGGTTGAACAGGTTGTCGGTTTGCTCCGCCAGCTCAATCGAGCGTTCGATCAGGGGCATGATAGAGGGGCCGACCGAGAAGGCGTGGCCGGTTTTAATCAGTCCGTTGGCGCGGCGCAGTGAGCCTTGTTGCCAGGGAGACCAGGCGCTGTGCCAGTAGCTGAAATTTTTATCCAGCTGGGCGAAAGCGGCCTCAGCGGTTTTCTGATCCACATCATACAGGGTGATGTCGATCAGGGTGCCGAAGTGGAGGCTGCTGTGCTGATGCTCCTGTGCGGGCTGGCTACAGGCCACCAGCAGTGCCAACAGGGCGGCGCTGAACAGTGGCTTGAATGAGCTTAGCATTTGATTGCTTCAATCGTGTTCATCAGTTGGCTCGCAATATCGAGGTTAAATTGTGCATCAATTTCGCGGATACAGGTAGGGCTGGTGACATTGATTTCTGTCAGGTAGTCGCCAATTACATCAAGCCCGGCAAACAGAATGCCCATCTGTTTCAGTGTCGGTCCCACCTGGTCGGCAATCCATTGCTCCCGTTCGCTGATCGGCATGGCCACACCACTGCCGCCCGCCGCCAGGTTGCCACGGGTTTCACCTTCTGCGGGAATGCGCGCCAGTGTGTAGGCAATGGCTTCGCCGTTGACCATGAGAATACGCTTGTCCCCCTGCTTGATTTCGGGAATAAACTTCTGCGCCATTATAGTGTGTCTGTCACCATCCAGCATGGTTTCAAGGATCACCGAAAGATTGGCGTCAGTCGGTGATACACGAAAAATCGACTGGCCGCCCATGCCATCCAGTGGTTTAAGAATTACATCCTGGTGTTCGTGGATAAAGGCGCGTAACTGACTCGTCTGGCGGCTCACCAGCATATGGGTGCAGCACTGAGGGAAGCGAGCGGTAAACAGCTTTTCATTGGCATCGCGCAGGCTGGCGGGGCGGTTTACTACCAGGCAGCCCTGGTCTTCGAGTATCTCCAGCAGGTAGGTGGTGTAGATATATTCCATATCGAACGGCGGATCCTTGCGCATCAGCATCACATCCAGCTCACCGGCTTCAAGGCATTGCTGCTCGCCCAGTTCATACCAGTGCTGGGCGTCGTCGAATACGCTTACCGCCTGTGCGTTGATGCGCAGTTGCTGATCCTGCAGTGACAGGTTCTGCTGTTGTATATAATAAAGAGTCCAGCCTTTTTTCTGCGCGGCGAGCATCATCGCCAGGGTGCTGTCCTTGTGAGGTTTAATGTGCGAGATGGGGTCCATCAGAATGCCGATTTTCAGTGTCATAGGCGTGCTGTCTCTGTGGGTTAGAGCGGTCGTTGCATTAATAGTACATCAAACGCTTAATAATATCTTACTAATCATGATCTTAGTCATGGAACCTTAAGATGCTACTTAATATTTTTGGTGTAACTGGTTTATTTAGAGGGTTTTTATTTGCGTATGTAAAAAACATGAGCTATCTTCCAGTTTACATTGAGAGCACTAAGATAGACCTTTTTGGGGATGAACGGGACGGCTATGGCAGAAGATTCCGCAGGTATTAGTAACCTGAAGGTGATGGTGATTGACGATAGTAAGACAATTCGTCGCACTGCTGAGAATTTACTAAAAAAAGAAGGCTGTGATGTGGTAACGGCGGTAGATGGTTTTGAAGCCCTCTCTAAGATTGCCGAGCACAAGCCCGATATTATCTTTGTTGACATTATGATGCCGCGACTTGACGGGTATCAGACCTGCGCCTTGATAAAACACAATCGCATGTTTAAATCCACGCCTGTGATCATGCTGTCCAGTAAGGACAGTATTTTCGACCGTGCGCGTGGTCGCATTGTGGGTTCTGAACAATACTTAACCAAGCCATTTACCAAAGATGACCTGCTTGGTGCAATTAAAGAACATACATCTGTAAAAGAGCATACACCTAGTGAATAAACCGTCGCGGGTGCTAGCGCACAGACGGTTGGAGTGAGTAAATGGCAAATATTCTGATAGTTGATGATTCGCCTACTGAAGTGCATGTATTTAAAACCATGCTGGAAAAAAACGGCCATCAGGTGCATGTGGCTGAAAGCGGTGAAGCGGGAATAGAAAAAGCCAGAGAAGTGCAGCCTGATCTGATATTAATGGACATTGTGATGCCGGGAATCAATGGTTTTCAGGCAACTCGCCAGCTGGCAACCATCGAGGAAACCGCGCATATTCCGGTGATTATCGTCACCACCAAGGATCAGGAAACCGATAAGGTATGGGGTATTCGTCAGGGCGCCAAAGATTATATCGTTAAGCCGGTTAAAGAAAGTGATCTGATTGCGCGGGTTAAATCAACACTGGAAGGTAAATAGGCCGGTTGCTCATGGGCATACATCAAACCTTTCAGCGTTTAAAAGAGATTGAGCAAAAGTGCCTGGAAAATGCCAGGGACATGCCGTCAGTAGACGGTGCTTCAGATGAATGGCTAGGCATAGGATTTGCCGTTGCCGGCACCGAGTTATTATCAAAAATGGGTGAGGTCACAGAAATTCTGGATGTACCAACCTATACCAGAGTGCCCGGTGCCAGGCCCTGGGTGGTGGGCATTGCCAATGTGCGTGGCAGCCTGTTACCGCTGATGGATCTACGTGGGTTTCTCACCGGCGAGTCAATGAAAAAACGTAACACTGGACGCGTTATGGTAGTTGATCATAACGGTCTGCATACCGGCCTGCTGGTTGAAGAGGTCTATGGTATGCGGCACTTCTCACCAAATGAACAAACCTTCGAATTGCCTGAAATAAGTAATCATCTGAAACCTTATATTAAACAGGCATTTAATAAAGACAATACCTACTGGCCGGTGTTTAGTATGCATGCGCTGGTAGAGGATGAACGCTTCCTGCATGCCGCCATATAGTGTGCAGTAAGCTATAAAACAAATACAGACCATCCGTTAACGGAGTAGCTGGGAGATAAAAATAATATGAGTGCAGCAAAGCGAAATCCGTTTGCCTTGAGTGCAATTAGTAAGCCGATTTTGGTATTGGGTGTCATTCTGTTAGTGTCAATTATCGGCATGGGTGTCAGTTTATGGTACGCCGATACCCAGCAGAGTAACCAGCAACAATATCTGGAAATCGTGTCGGAACAGAAACTGCTGTCTCAGCGACTGGCCACCCTGTCGCTGGAATCAGCGGCGGGTCGTGAAACAGCATTTGTGCAATTGCTGTCGTTTCGTGATCGTTTTGATGAAACCCTGTATATATTCGAAAACGGCAATCTGCGCAGCGGTTTGCCGGCATTGCCTGCGTCAACCCGTGAACAGCTCTCGACGGTAAAAAATGTCTGGCTGGGTGAGGACGGTGAATCCGGCCCAAACAGTTACCGCGGCAATATCAACAGCATTCTGGAAGGTAAACTGGCGATCTCGGAAGTGGGGGAGTTCGTACTGGTTATTCAGGAATTCATTCCACAGTTACTGTCCTTCTCCGAGCAGGTGGTCGATCTGCTGGTGGAGCGTAATGCACCACCGCGTCAGGTCTTTATGGCATCGCGTCAGCTGATGTTAACCCAGCGTATTGAAAATAATATGAACCGCGTGCTCTCCGGTGGTGAGGGTGCGGCTGCCGCGGCAGACCGTTTCGGTCGTGATGCGGCGCGCTTTGGTTCGGTGCTGGAAGGCATGTTAAAAGGTTCAAGCGCATTGCGCATTGAAAAAATTGACGATGAAGTAGTTCGGGTCAAGCTGCGTGAAGTGGCAATGCTGTTCAGTTCGGTCTCCGACCACGTAGAAGCGATACTGGAATTATCACCCGACCTGTTCGACGTTAAATCAGCGGCCGGTGAAGTAGAAGCCTTCGGTGCACTGCTGTTGCAGGAAACCGAAACACTGGAAAAACAGATTGTTAAGCACGGTGAATTCCTGGAAGTCGCACGCTGGGCCGGTTTCGGCGCTGGTGGCCTTGCGGTGGTGGTGATTATTATTGCTGGTGTGCTGCTGATTCGTGACTCGAGTGAACGTGAGGATGCGGCGCTCGAGCAGAACCGTCGAAACCAGCGCGCGATCCTGCGACTGCTGGATGAAATGGCTAACCTCGCGGAAGGTGACCTGACCGTACATGCCACGGTAACCGAAGAAATTACCGGCGCCATTGCAGACTCGGTTAACTACGCGATCGACGCACTGCGCTCACTGGTAACCACCATTAACACCACTGCGGTGGAAGTGTCTTCCGCGGCAGAGAAAACCCAGGCAACAGCGACCCGACTCACCGATGCATCGGCGCATCAGGCGCGGGAAATTGCTTCGGCATCGGCGGCGATTACCGATATGGCCGACTCGATGAAAGGCGTATCGAAAGATGCGGAAGACTCAGTAGAGGTAGCGCACAAGTCGCTGGAAATCGCACAGAAAGGTGCGGGCATCGTACGCCGCAGTATTTCCGGTATGGACACCATTCGTGAACAGATTCAGGAAACATCGAAACGAATCAAGCGACTGGGTGAATCATCACAGGAAATCGGCGATATCGTGGGGCTGATCACTGAAATTGCTGACCAGACGAATATTCTTGCATTGAATGCCGCGATACAGGCATCGACTGCCGGTGAGGCAGGTCGTGGCTTCGCCGTGGTAGCGGACGAGGTACAGCGACTGGCGGAACGTGCCGGTAATGCGACCAAGCAGATTGAAGCACTGGTTAAAACCATCCAGGCCGATACCAACGAAGCGGTAAGCTCAATGGAAGCCAGTACTACCAACGTGGTGAGCGGTGCGAAGATGGCCGAAGATGCGGGTGGCGCATTGATTGAAATCGAAAATGTATCCGATGAACTGGCGGAGCTGATCCTGGGTATTTCCAACTCGGCAAGTCAGCAGGCATCTGTGGCAATGGATGTATCCAATACCATGAATGTTATCCAGGAAATTACACTGCAAACGTCTGAAGGTACTGAAGAGACATCCGCCTCGATCGGTAACCTGAGTGAACTTGCGAATGAGTTACGTAAATCCGTAGCCGGCTTTAAGCTGCCTGACAGCGATGAGCAGGTTGAAACCGTGATTTTGAATGGTTAAAGCGAACGTTTGGCAGAGAGCATGAAAACAGAGGATACTGTTGAATACAATTCTTTACGCTGGGTTAAGAAAGAACTCGACCTGATTTTGATGGAAGCCCAGGCTTCATTGTCAGCGTATATAGAAGACACAGAAGACGCCGCGCGTTTACGTGAGGCGGTGGAGCATTTGCATATGGTGCAGGGCACCTTGCAGATGGTTGAACTGTATGGCGCCGCACAGCTGGCCGAAGAAATGGAAAAAGTTTCTGAGGCGTTGCTGGAAGGCAGAATTAAAAAAGTCGAAGACGCATACGATGTGTTAATGCGCTCCATGCTGCAGTTACCGGACTATCTGGAAAGCCTGCAGTCGGGCAGTAAAGATGTGCCCATGGTGTTGCTGCCTCTGCTGAATGATTTGCGTGCCTCACGTAACGCCAGCCTGTTGTCAGAAAACGTACTGTTTTTCCCCGATGTTGACAGTTCCGCAGATGATCAGTCTGCTGATGCCAGTCAGGGCGATTTGCAGGCAGCGGCAAAAAAGCTGCGGCCACATTATCAGATCGGTTTGCTGGGCTGGTTTAAAGGCGAAAAGGTCGCGGCCAGCTTAAAAAGAATCCTGGCGGTACTGAGTGAGCTGGAGAAAAATTCTCCGAGTGCGGCATCGCGTCGTATCTGGTCGATTACCGCTGCACTGGTTGATGGCCTGAGCACAAATGGTATTGATAGCAATGTCAGTATCAAAACCCTGCTGGGTCAGGTTGATCGCTGCATCAAGCAGCTGATTGATGCAGGTGAAGAGCGTTTTGTCGAGAATGTGCCTGCCGAACTTCTAAAAAACCTGCTGTATTACGTGGCGCGGATAAAATCCCAGTCGCCCCGTGTCACCGACATCAAAACCACCTACCGCCTCGAGCAACTGTTGCCCGCAGATAATGAGCTGGAAGAAGCGCGTTCCGGCATGGGTGGTTTGAACAGCGAGCTGTTATCCACCGTATCATCTGGGATCCGTGAAGACCTGCTGGAAGTTAAGGATGCGCTGGAGATTTTTGTACACAGTGATGTACAGGATGTAACGCGACTCAAATCCTTACCGGATTTGCTGGCAAAAATTGCGGACACCCTGTCCATGCTGGGCCTGGGTATGCCCCGTGAGCAGATTATTGAGCAACAGAAAATCGTCAGCCAGATTATTACCGGTGAGCATGATTCATCCGATGAAGTTATTATGGATATGGCGGGTGTACTGCTGTCGGTTGAATCACAGCTGAACAGTTTTATTGCCAATCGTTCAACCACGGGTGCCGATAGCAGCAAGGATGATCGTGATGGCTTTGCCGAAATGCCTGATTCGGAATACCAGGCGGTATTGTCGGCGGTTATCAAAGAAGGTCTGCAGGATTTCAGCGATGCCAGACAGGCGATACTGAGTTATCTGGATAACAATGAAGATAAAAGTCTGCTTGAGCTGGTTGTAACCCGACTGGATGAAGTTAACGGCGCCATGTTTATGTTGCCGGTGCAGAAATTGAAGCATCAGATCGATGCCGTGCGTAACTATATTGAAAAGGTCATGCTGAACGCAGGCGTGTCGCCTGATGCGGACACGCAGAATGACATCGCCGATGTGGTGACCAGTGTTGAGTATTATCTGGAGTCGATTCTCGAAGGGCGCCCTGATATTGAACACTCAATGAGTGCCGGTGATGCCTCTGCGGATCGTCTGCTTAAACAGACAGAGCAGTATGGGGCTGAAGCAGTAACGTCAAAAGAGACAGAAGAAGCAGCGGCAGAAATAACTGAAGCTGCGCCTGAGATAACCGCGGAACAAGCACCGCGGGTCGATGCTCCAGATAGCAGCGCAGCAAAGAGCAGCGCCCGGAAAGAAGCGCATTACCAGATTATCGGTGACGATGCTGATGAAGAAATACTGGAAATATTTATTGAAGAAGCGCTGGAAGTACTGGATACCTTAAATGAACAGGTTCCCTTATGGTCAAAAGATCATGGTAATGAAGATGCGCTGGTTACGGTGCGGCGCTCTTTCCATACACTGAAAGGCAGTGGCCGGCTGATTGGCGCGGAACTGATTGGTGAGTTTGCCTGGAATTTCGAGAGCATGCTCAACCGTATAATCGATAAAACCCGCCCGCTGACTCAGGAAGTATTCGAGCTGCTGGATGAAGCACTGGCGGTATTGCCGGAACTCATTGAACAGCTCAAAGGTAATAAGGAACCGATTCCCAATATCTATGAGCTCATAGATCGCGCAGCAGTTCTTGCACAGCTAAAAAAAACTGAAAATAAGCCGGCGGTCACTACAGAAAAAAAGCCAGCAATGGCTGAAGCGCCCGCCGCTGAGGTAGCAGCGCCATCGCCGACCCCGGACGATGCCGCAGATGATGATACAGGCATTGAAATTACGCCAGATGAGATTCAGCTCGAGGAAGACTTTGAGCTGAATGATGATGACGGGCTGGTATTGCAGGACGAAACAGATGATAGCCTGACACCGGATGAAGCTGCAGCTGATTCAGAAGCAGAGTCGGAAATTGATCTGCAAATCGAAACCGCAGCGGATAAAGACGATGCTCCCGACGTAGACATTTCAGAAGATGAAATGATGGTGGATATTTCAGAGGATGAGCTGCAACTGGAACTGGAAGAGTCGGCGTCAGAAGATGTAGAGTTTACATTTGATGAAACAGACGAGGCAGATGCAGGCGAAGGGTTTGATATAGACCTGACCGATGAGCTGGAAGCATTACAGGATGCCTCCACCAGTGACGAACTCAGCAGTGGCACGAGCAGTGAAGCAAATGAGCCGATGCCATCAGCTTCGCAGCAAAATGCGGAAATAGAGCTGGCACAGGAAGCGGCTATTGATCCTGTCTTGCTGGATATATTCAAGAAAGAGTCCCGTGGTCACCTTGAAAAAATACATGAACTGCTCGATCAGCACTACCAGGGCACAGAAAAACTCAGTGCCAGTGCAGATTTATTGCGCGCATTGCATACGCTGTACGGCAGCGCGAAAACGGCAGAAGTAGAACAGATCGCCGAGTTGTGTGGCGGGCTGGATAAATACGCGAAATTACACAAGGATCGTCAGGATCTGAATCTGTCGGACACAGGTGTGCAGCTGATTGATGATGTGAGTCGTAAAGTGGCTGAAATGCTGGAGCAGCTGACCAGCGAAAGCAAGCAGCTTGAACCAGATGATGGATTACTGCAGCGTATTAACGAGATTATCGAGACTACGGCGAATGAAAACAGCCGTCTGTCTACTGCGTCTGCAGATGTGGCAGAGCCGGAGCAGTTAACTGTAGAGGATATACCTGAACAGGCGGCGCCAGCCGTAATAGAAGATGAAATCATCAGCCACTATGAAGTGGACGATGAACTGGTGGATATTTTCCTTGAAGAGGCTGAAGAGTTACTGGATAGCTGTGAAAACAGCCTGCAGCGCTGGAACGCGGATAATGCGGATAAGGACAGTGTACAGGATCTACAACGTCATCTGCATACCCTGAAAGGTGGTGCGCGCATGGCGGATCTGGGGCCAGTGGGTAATCTCACCCATGCGCTGGAATCGCTGGTTATTGCAGTCAACGACGGTCAGGTGCCTTTCTCCAGAGAGATGTCGAACGTACTGCATGAATCGCTGGATCAGCTGTCTGATATGCTGGTCAGGGTAAAAGAAAGAGAGCCAATGAGTACGGCGGCGGCACTGATTTCCCATATAGATGCATTACGTGAAGGCAAGGAAACTGCAACACGCCCCGCACCCTCACTCAGCGATGAAGAGGAAGAGCCCGAGCCTGGTGAGTCTGCAGAAGAAGCGAACCTGGAAGAAACCTATGAAATCGAGTTGAGTGAAGATGAAGCACTGGATGAAGATTTCGGCTTTGAAATTCCTGAAGACGGCGACGAAGAAGACACGCTGGAGCTGGTTGATGAATCATCAGCGGGCGATGACAGCAGCTATTCTACCGACAATGGTGATTATGCGATCGAGTTTGATCTTGATTCACTGAGTGGTGATGCTGAGTCGGTTGAAATTGAGGCTGATACGCCGGCTGACACTGAAGCAGAAACCGTAACCAGCAACAATGAAGCGCTGCCGGTAGAGAGTCTGACACCGCAGCAGGCACAACAGGCTGATACATCAGTCAGTGAGCTGCAGCAGGAAAGTCAGGCAGATGATAAAAAATCATCGTTGGTGCTGGAAAAAAGCACAGCGAAAAAAACGACTACAGAAACTGCGTCCAAAGATGCAATGGCCAACGAACAGGTTCGGGTTAGATCCGACCTGTTAAACGAGCTGGTTAATCATGCCGGTGAGGTCAGTGTGTATCATGCACGGATGGGGCAGCAAATTTCCAATTTCTCCTTCAACCTGTCCGAAATGGCACAGACTGTTGTGCGTCTGCGTGATCAGTTGCGTCAGCTGTCGATAGAAACTGAAGCGCAGATATTATCCCGCTACGAAAAAGAAACCGACCAGTATGATCAGCACTTTGATCCACTGGAAATGGACCGTTTCTCGACCATGCAGCAAATCTCCCGCAGTTTGCAGGAAACCGTTGGTGACATTGAAAGCATCAAGGATATTCTGGGAGAAGAAGTGCGTGATGCTGAAACCCTGTTGTTACAGGAATCACGTGTCAGTACCGAATTGCAGGAAGGTCTGATGCGTACACGCATGGTGCACTTTGGTGGTCTGGCTTCCAGATTACGACGCATCGTGCGACAGACAGCACGGGAACTGGGTAAGGAAGTTGAACTGGAAATTAGCGGTGAAACCGCCGAGGTTGATCGTACTGTACTGGATCGTATTGTTGCACCACTGGAACACATGCTGCGTAATGCCGTGTCGCACGGTATAGAAGAACCTGCCGCGCGTGCTACGGCTGGTAAGAGTGAAACGGGTCATCTGAATATCACTGTTGATCGCGAAGGCGGTGATGTGGTGATTATTGTTAAGGATGATGGCAAGGGTATAGATGCAGCCGCGATTCGTGCCAAGGCAATTGAAAAAGGTATGATCAAGGCAGATGATGCCTTATCGGATCACGAAGTGCTGCAGTATATTATGCAGCCTGGTTTTAGTACCGCGGAGAAAGTGACACAAATTTCCGGGCGCGGTGTCGGCATGGACGTGGTGGATAGCGAAATTAAACTGCTCGGCGGTGTGCTGGAAATCGATACGGTGCGCGGCATGGGAACCACCTTCACAGTGCGCCTGCCATTAACCCTGGCGATTAATCATGCGCTGCTGGTGAATGTTGGTGATGACATTTACGCCGTACCGCTTAACAGCATCGAAGGTGTGGTCCGTTTATCCGGTCCAGAACTGCAGCAGTTTTATGACAGCGGCGAAAACCACTACCAGTTTGCCGGCAGCGAATACGAGCTTAAACACCTGGGCCACCTGCTAATCGGTCAACAGCCGGATTATTCCCGATCGGGACAATTGTTCCCGGTATTGCTGGCCAGAGCCGGTGATCTGCGCATCGCACTGCATGTGGATGAGCTGATTGGTCGACGTGAAATTGTGGTGAAACCGGTTGGTCCGCAGATTAATTCGGTGCGCGGCATTTCGGGCGCAACCATTCTGGGTGACGGTCGTGTGGTACTGATTCTTGAAGTGAATGCGCTGGTACTGGGTGGTTCAATTATCAGTTTATCCGAGGCAGAAGAACTGCAGGCTGAGCAGCAGGTTAGCAAACCGGTGGAGGAAGAGCGCGAGAAAATTGTTATGGTGGTGGATGATTCGATTACCATCAGAAAAGTTACCGAGCGCATGCTGGCACGTCACAATATGAAAGTCGTTACTGCTAAAGACGGTGTGGATGCAGTATCGCAGCTGCAGGAAATTATGCCGGATGTGATGTTGCTGGATATAGAAATGCCCAGAATGGATGGTTACGAAGTGGCAACCCATGTGCGTAACGATGAGCGCCTGAAGGATCTGCCGATTATTATGATCACTTCACGAAGCGGTAGCAAGCACCGGGATAAGGCGATGGAAATCGGCGTAAACAAATACCTTGGTAAGCCGTATCAGGAAGATGATCTGATGCAAAATATTTATGAGTTGATTGGCTAATGTCGGAAAATCAGATCAAGTGCCTTGCCCTGAAGATTAATGAGGACGAAATCCTGCTGCCCAATGCAGCGGTTGCGGAAATTGTGCCGATTAAAAACATTATTAACGTGGCCAATAAACCGGGCTGGATGCTGGGTTATCTGGACTGGCGTGGTAATTCGGTGCCACTGATTTCGTTTGAAGCCATGGGCGGGGTGCGTATGCCCAGCCTGGCAAGTGGTTCGGTGAAGGCGGCTATTCTGTTTTCGATTGGTGAAGACCGTAAATTTCCCTTTATCTCGATACTGGTGCAGGGCGCGCCGTCTGTAATGCAGTTAAAGGAAGAAGATATACTCGAAGACAAGGATGAGATAGGCCATCCGGCGATTGAAGAGCGTCTTCTGATTGGTGATAAGCGTTACAGTGTGATTGATCTTGAAAAGCTGGAAGGCATTGTTAAGCAGGTCATGACACACTAAACTTGGTCGTTGGTCGTTGGTCGTTGGTCGTTGGTCGTTAGTCGTTAGTCGTTAGTCGTTAGTCGTTAGTCGTTCGATTCAGATCACCCCAGAGTAACTGGCAGGCGGTCACTGCCGCCAGTGCTGCGGTCTCGGTTCTTAATATTCTTGGTCCCAGATTAATGCCGCGTAAATCGCAGTTTTTTGCCTGGGAAATTTCATTATCACTAAATCCGCCTTCCGGGCCAATGTAAATGCTTACTGCATTATTCTCGGGCTGTAGCGATGAAAATTGCTGATCTGCCGTCGGTTCAAGCATCAGCTTGAGCTGTGTCGTATCGGCAGCAAGTGCCTGTGGAAAAGCTAGCGCGGGGTGAATAAGCGGAATGCGATTGCGTCCAGACTGTTCGCAGGCGCTGATGGCAATACCCTGCCAGTGTTGCAGTTTTTTGCTCAGGCGATCGCCTTTTAAACTGACCACCGTGCGCTCGCAAAACATCGGTGTAATTGCGCTGACACCCAGCTCGATCGCTTTCTGGATAGCAAAGTCCATGCGCTCGCCTTTGGAAATTCCCTGATACAGGTGCAGTTGTAAAGCGGATTCACGTCGCGTTGTGTGTGCCTCGCTAATCTGTGCAATGGCGGTTTTAGCGGAAATTTCCAGCTTCGACGTGTATTCGTAGCCGTCGCCATTAAACAGGATAAATTCATCACCCTGGCGTAAACGTAATACGCGTAACAGGTGATTGCTGGCGAGCTTATCAAGTGACACAGAGTTGCCACTGGCAAGCTCAGTATCCTGATAAATTCGAATCTGTTTCATAATGCGTACTCGGCAAAATAATTATTTGCTGAGATTGCTCCAGATGCGCAGGCTGGCTTCGGACTGGTTCATGGTATAGAAGTGCAGACCTGGTGCGCCCATGTCGAGCAGACGCTGGCACATGGAGGACATAAATTCGGCACCGAAGTCCTTGATGGATTCGGCATCATCCGCGTAGGATTCGAGTTTGCGTCTCAGCCATTGTGGAAGTTCAGCACCACACATTTCGGAGAATCTGGACAGATTGCTGTAGTTGGTAATCGGCATAATGCCAGGCACGATGGGTAGATCCAGCCCTGCTTTTTCGCAGTCATCAATAAAATAGAAATAACTGTCGATATTGTAAAAATACTGCGTGATGGCCGCGTCGGCACCGGCATTCACTTTCTGCAGAAAATGCAGTAAATCCTTACGTGCGCTTACTGCCTGAGGGTGGGTTTCCGGATACGCGGCCACTTCAATTTTGAACTGATCCTGGTAGTTCTCACGGATAAAACTGACCAGCTGATTAGCATGGGTAAAATCACCATGGGAAACAGTGCCAGATGGTAGATCGCCGCGCAGTGCAACAATCCGCTTAACGCCCTGCTGTTGATAGTCGGCGAGAATGTCCATAAGCTGTTGCTTGCTGGAGCCAATGCACGACAGGTGCGGTGCCACTTCACGGCCGGTGTAGCGCATTAAACTGGCGACAGCAGTGAAAGTGGTTTCACGGGTTGAGCCGCCGGCACCAAAGGTAACGGAGAAAAATTTCGGGTCAATTTTCTGTGACAGGGTTTCCGCTGTTGCAAACAGCTTTTCCATACCCTGTTCTGTTTTGGGTGGGAAAAATTCACAGCTGAACTGTTTTTTGAGTTTCTGTTGGCTTTTCATGATCTGTACTTTTTAGGGGTGCAATAAACATCGTTTAAATGCGCCCATTTAAATGCATCGGGGCTGATTTTATACCGGCCCCGGTGCGTTAGTAACAGTGAGGCGACGTTTAACGCTGGCCCTGGTTCACTGTTCGATTAGTAGCGATAATGATCTGGCTTATATGGGCCTTCAACCGGTACATTGATATAGTCAGCCTGTTCCTTTGTCAGTTCAGTCAGATGTGCACCGATCTTTGTCAGATGCAGTCGAGCGACTTTTTCGTCCAGATGCTTGGGCAGAATATAAACCTTGTTTTCATAAGCTTCAGCGTTTGTATAGAACTCGATCTGCGCCATAACCTGATTGGTAAACGAAGCAGACATAACAAAGCTGGGGTGGCCTGTTGCACAACCCAGGTTAACCAGTCGACCTTTTGCCAGAATAATAATCTTCTTGCCATCCGGGAAAATAACATGATCAACCTGTGGTTTGATTTCTTCCCACTCATATTTTTCCAGTGAGGCAATATCAATTTCCGAATCGAAGTGACCAATGTTACACACGATCGCTTCGTTTTTCATTGCCTGCATATGATCGTGGTTGATCACATTTACGTTACCTGTTGTGGTTACAAATATGTCACCCATTTTGCAGGCTTCGTCCATATCAACTACACGATGACCTTCCATCGCTGCCTGCAGTGCGCAGATCGGATCAATTTCAGTAACCCATACTGTTGCGCCCATGCCTTTGTAAGCCTGCGCACAGCCCTTGCCTACATCACCGTAACCCAGTACAACACAGATCTTGCCAGCGATCATCACATCGGTAGCACGTTTGATGCTGTCGATCAGTGATTCACGGCAGCCGTACAGGTTATCGAATTTCGACTTGGTGGCGGAATCGTTGACGTTCATTGCAGGGAACAACAGCTGACCTTTTTCCTGCATTTCGTATAAACGGTGAACACCGGTGGTGGTTTCTTCGGTTACGCCTTTAACGCTGGCCGCAATATCACCCCACACAGTTTCGCCCGGCGTGATGGTGCGCCGCAGTACATCCAGAATTGCCTTGTACTCTTCATTGTCACTGTCTTTTGTTGCAGGTATTGCACCGGCTTTTTCAAATTCGACACCCTTGTGTACCAGCAGGGTTGCGTCACCGCCATCGTCCAGAATCATGTTCGGCAGTTTGCCATCAGGCCACATCAGCGCCTGCTCGGTACACCACCAGTATTCTTCGATGGTCTCACCCTTCCAGGCGAATACAGGAATGCCCTGGGCTGCAATGGCAGCGGCGGCATGATCCTGGGTTGAGAAAATATTACAGGACACCCAGCGAACTTCCGCGCCCAGTTCAACCAGGGTTTCAATTAATACCGCGGTTTGAATAGTCATGTGGATACTGCCCATAATGCGGCAGCCATCCAGTGGTTTTTTACCGGCGTATTCTTCACGCAGTGCCATCAGGCCCGGCATTTCGATTTCCGCGATGGCGATTTCCTTGCGACCCCAGTCGGCAAGTGAAATATCGGCAACTTTGTAATCTGTAAATTCTGTACTCATAATGTTTCCTGATCTGTTCTGTGTATGCAACGCTGCGGGCATTGCAATTAAAAAGGTTTAAAGTCCGGCAGCATCTTTCAGTGCGTCGGCCCTGTCGGTGCGTTCCCAGGTAAAGTTGTCTTCGGTGCGACCAAAGTGGCCGTAAGCTGCGGTATTGCCATAAATCGGACGCAGCAGATCCAGCATCTGAACCAGACCTTTAGGCTTAAGGTTAAAGTGTTCGCGCACCAGCTCGACAATGCGGCTGTCGGATACCTTGCCGGTACCAAAGGTTTCCACCGAAATTGAGGTGGGTTCGGCCACACCAATCGCATAGGAGACCTGGATCTCGCACTTGTCGGCCAGACCTGCGGCAACAATATTTTTCGCCACATAACGACCGGCGTATGCGGCAGAGCGATCCACCTTGGAGGGATCCTTGCCGGAGAATGCGCCGCCACCGTGACGTGCCATGCCGCCATAGGTGTCGACGATAATTTTACGCCCGGTTAGACCACAGTCACCCACCGGGCCGCCAATAACAAACTTGCCAGTAGGGTTGATAAAGAACTTGGTGTCCTTGCTGATCAGCTTGTCCGGTAACACATATTTGATGACTTCATCCATAACCGCTTCGCGCAGCGCATCAAGACTGATATCCGGCGAATGCTGGGTCGACAGCACCACTGCATCAATCGCTACCGGCTTGCCGTCTTCATAACGGAAGGTCACCTGGCTTTTGGCATCGGGACGTAACCAGCACAATGTGCCATTCTTGCGCACTTCCGCCTGGCGTTTCACCAGTTGATGGGCATAGCTGATGGGCGCGGGCATCAGTACGTCGGTTTCATTACAGGCATAACCAAACATCAGGCCCTGGTCACCGGCGCCCTGCTCATGATCGGCACTTTCATCTACGCCCATGGCGATGTCGGGGGACTGTTTGTCGATGGAGGTGATCACCGCGCAGGAGTCAGCATCAAAACCCATTTCCGAACTGGTGTAACCGATATTGCGCACGGTATCACGCACGATGGCTTGCATATCCACCCAGGCTTCAGTGGTGATTTCGCCGGATAGCACAACCATGCCGGTGTTAATCAGGGTTTCGCAGGCCACCCGTGCTTTGGGGTCCTGCTCGAATATGGCGTCCAGAACGGCGTCCGAAATCTGGTCTGCGACCTTGTCCGGATGTCCCTCAGACACAGATTCTGACGTAAATAAATGACTATTCGACATAGTAATATCCTCAATGCAGCCCATACCAGTGCGCGACTGACTTAAATCGAAGGTGTTTAAAGCTAAGTAATGATAAGGAAAGGCTGGCAGGAGTGCCGATGCTTTACTGCGCTCATTAGTTTAGCTTAACCACTAATTAATGAGCGCCGTTCAATATGAATACACCGAGCCTGACAGCCCTATGATTAGGAAGGGAATCTGCTGCAGCGCCCCTCGGTGCGAAATGAATTATAAACCAGTTTATTTAAAATGCCTAGTTTCGGCAATTATTCACGCTTGATGCGGGCCATTGCCGCGCTATTGCTGGGGTTCGTCCCGTTGATAGAGCTGGCTCAGCTCGGCGCGCTCGTCGTCATTCAGCGGCGTGTTGCGGCTTTTCTGCAGCAGCGCTTCCATACGGAATTCGCGGTGCTTTTGCACCAGTTTATGCAGTGCATCATTAATCAGCTGCAGCTGTTCGTCGGGTTCACCACTGCCGGGAATATCCAGCTGCATCAGCCGGGTCATAATGCTTTCATCAGCGGCGTCGCGCCAGCGCTCCAGTAACACTGAAGGCGAGTTGGCGGCGGTTTGTATAATCGTGTCGTGCAGCTGTATCAGCAGGTTCAGCCCGGGCATGTCCGAGGCGCGTAGCTCATCGGGGATGCTGCAATGTTGTGCGCTTTGCGGGTACTGCAGCAGCAGTGCGATCACCAGCCGGGTAGGGGTCATGCTCACCTGATGTTTTTTGTGGCGCGCTGCAGGCTGTAACGGGCGGCCGTCTGCGGTTGCTGATTGTGCCGGAATATGTTGTTGCAGCGAGTTGCTCGACAGACCGATCATCTGTGATAACTGATCCAGCAGCAGGTCTTTAAACACGCCGGCAGAAATTTTTCCGATCAGTGGTTTCGCCAGCTCAGACAAGCGTGCCTTGCCGTCAGCCGCCGACAGGTCCAGCGGTTCTGCCAGATGCGACAGTAAAAAATCGGAGAGCGGCGTGGCCTGTTGCAGGCGTTGTTCAAACGTTTGCTGGCCTTCCTTGCGCACCAGACTGTCCGGGTCTTCGCCGTCGGGCAGAAACAGAAAACGCGCCTGCACCCCGTCACGCAATACCGGCAGTGCATTTTCCAGTGCACGCCAGGCCGCTTTTTTGCCCGCTGCGTCGCCGTCGTAACAGAACACCAGTTCCGGCACGATACGGAACAGTTTACTAATCTGCTGCTGCGAGGTGGCGGTGCCCAGTGTTGCCACAGCATAGGGAATACCGTGTTGCGCCAGCGCCACCACATCCATATAGCCTTCAACAATAATAATCCGCTGTAAATCTTTTACTGCCTGTCGCGCCTCATACAGGCCATACAGCTCTTCGCCTTTGTGGAACACCGGGGTTTCAGGTGAGTTGAGGTATTTGGGTTCACCCTTGTCGAGGATGCGCCCACCAAAGCCGATGACCCGGCCACGACGGTCGCGGATCGGAAACATAATGCGGTCGCGGAAACGGTCGTAGTGCTTCTGTGGATTTTTCTCGATGGTCAGGCCGGCCTTGAGGCAGGCGGACTGCTGTGCCGGATTATTGCTGTGCTGCGCCAGAATGAAATCCCAGCTGTCCGGCGCATAGCCCAGCTGAAACGTTCTGGCAACCTCGCCACTCAGGCCGCGCTGTTTTAAATACTCAATGGCACGGGGTGTTTTTTTCAGTTCACTGGCATAACTGAGCGCGGCCTGTTGCAATAGCTCGTATAGCGGTTTTTTATCATCCTGTGTGCGCTCGTGCGTGCCCTGTTCACGGGGTACTTCCATATGGTATTCGGCGGCCAGGGCCTCCACCGCATCGACAAAATCCAGGCGCTCGTACTCCATAATAAAGCCCAGGGCGGTGCCGTGGGCACCACAGCCGAAACAGTGGTAAAACTGCTTGCTCTGGCTCACCGTAAACGACGGCGATTTTTCATTATGAAACGGACAGCAGGCAACGTATTCCTTGCCGCGTTTTTTCAGCGCAACCCGGCTGTCCACCACATCAACTATGTCTGCTCGGTTGATCAGGTCATCGATAAATTGTTGGGGAATAAGGCCCGCCATCCGAGTATTATGCCGCAGGCTTGAGTGTTTTTGTTAACGCGAATGAACGCGAATGAGCGCAAATAAACGCAAATATATTCCGGGTTGTTGATGCCTGTGGTCTTTTCATGGTGAATCCCGTGATGAATTGTATTCAGAAAAAATTAAGGGTTGTGTGCCGAAGGCACACAACCCTTAAAAACATTCGCGTGTATTCGCGATTATTTGCGTTCATTTGCGTTAGTCTTTTATTTCATTAAATACTGATCGATCTGCTCGGCGGCTTCGCGGCCCTCGTTGATACCCCAGACCACCAGCGACTGACCACGGCGGCAGTCACCTGCGGCATACACACCTTTGATACTGGTGGCGTAGTTGCCGTAGTCTGCCTGGTAGTTGGAGCGCTGGTCATAGTCAATGCCCAGTGCATCGCTGACATAATGTTCCGGGCCGAGGAAACCCATTGCCAGTAATACCAGGTCTGCCGGCCATTGTTTTTCGGAACCGGGCACTTCCTGCATTTTCCACTGGCCGGTTTCTTCATCGCTGTACCATTCCACCTCGATGGTGGTCACGTTTTTTACCTTGCCGTCTTCGCCCTGGAAGCCTTTTGATAAAATGCAGTAGGTGCGTGGATCCTTACCCTGAACTTTGGCGGCTTCCTCGTGACCGTAATCGACACGGTAGATATGCGGCCATGCCGGCCAGGGGTTGTTTTCCGCGCGCTCCGCCGGTGGCTTCGACATCAGCTCGAAGTTAACCACTGACTTGCAGCCATGGCGCAGTGAGGTGCCGATGCAGTCGGTGCCGGTGTCACCGCCGCCGATCACCACCACATGCTTGTCTCTGGCGCTGATGTAATTGCCATCTTCAAGACTGGAATCGAGCAGACTTTTTGTATTGGCGGTGAGAAATTCCATGGCGAAATGCACACCATCCAGCTCACGGCCATCAACCGGCAGATCCCGTGGTGTGGTCGCGCCGGTGGCCAGCAGCAGGGCATCGTTGCTCGCCATCAGTTCCTTAACATCAACATTCTCACCCACATTGGCATTGGTCATGAACTCGACGCCTTCTTCGCGCATCAGCTCGACGCGGCGATCGATCAGCGCCTTTTCCAGTTTCATATTGGGAATGCCGTACATTAGCAGGCCGCCCAGACGATCGGCGCGTTCATATACGGTGACACTGTGACCTGCGCGATTCAGTTGCTGTGCCGCAGCCAGTCCTGCAGGGCCTGAACCGACCACGGCGACTTTTTTGCCGCTACGTGATTGCGGGCCTTCGGCCTTTACCCAGCCTTCATCAAAGGCGCGATCAACAATCGCACACTCGATGTTTTTAATGGTCACCGCCGGTTCAATCACGCCCAGCACACAGGCGCCTTCACAGGGTGCAGGACAGACACGACCGGTGAACTCGGGGAAGTTATTGGTGTAGTGCAGACGCGCACTGGCATCCTGCCAGCGGTCGTTGTACACCATGTCGTTCCATTCCGGAATCAGGTTATCAACCGGGCAGCCGGTGTCCGACTGGCAGAAAGGAATACCGCAGTCCATGCAGCGTGCACCCTGGATACTCAGCTTCTCGGCATCGTGTTCAGTGTAAATTTCCTTAAAGTCTTTCAGGCGCTCTTCAGCATCACGATAGGCTTCCGTCTGTCGTTCGAACTCTTTAAAACCTGTTACTTTACCCATTGTCTAAATAACCTTTTATGAAAAGATTAACGCTAATGAACGCTAAGGCCGCTAATGAACGCTAAAGCTTTAATGCAAGCTTTTGACCCTGGTGCGTTTGCTCAGTAACTTTACACTGGGCCACCACCCGCCAGCACTGGCGGGAATATTCGGTTTTATACCTGTATCAGATCGCGTTTATTTGCGCTTATTCGCGTTCATTTGCGTTTTCTTTTTAAATCAAAAACGTTCAATGAACCCGGGCTGCCATCAGGCAGCGTTGGCTTTTTTCTTCTGCTCCTGCAGTACCCGTTTGTAATCGGTTGGCATCACTTTCACAAACTGGCTGAGCGCACCATCCCAGTCTTTCAGCATGCGCTGTGCAACTGCTGAACCTGTGTATTTGAGATGGTTCTCGATCATGGTTTTCAGCTCGGCAATGTCTTCCTCAGCGCTGACGCTTTCCAGTTCCACCATGCCCATATTGCAACGAGTCGCCAGCTCACCCTGGTGGTCCCATATATAGGCGATACCGCCACTCATACCGGCGGCGAAGTTGCGGCCCACCGGGCCGAGTACCGCAATGCGTCCACCGGTCATGTATTCACAACCGTGATCACCGATGCCTTCCACTACGGCGCTGGCGCCGGAGTTGCGCACGCAGAAACGTTCCGCCGCGATGCCGCGGAAATAGGCTTCACCGGAGGTTGCACCATACAGGCAAACGTTGCCCACGATAATGTTTTCTTCAGCAACAAAGCTGCTGTTTTTGGGTGGCGCAACAATCACCCGACCACCGCTCAGGCCCTTGCCTACATAGTCGTTGGCATCACCTTCCACTTCAATGGTGATGCCTCTGGCGAGGAAGGCGCCCAGTGACTGACCGGCGGAACCGGTCAGTTTGATATTGATGGTGCCATCGGGCAGCATCTCCGAACCGTATTTCTTCGCCACTTGGTGGGACAGCATGGTGCCAACCACGCGGTTGGTATTGATCACCGGTAGCTCGATATCGACCTTGTTGCCATTTTCCAGCGCATCTTTCGCCAGCTCGATCAGCTGGTTGTCCAGTGCATCTTCCAGGCCATGATCCTGCTTGATGGTCTGATGCACTTCCACATTCGGATGCGGTTTCTCAGCCGGGGTCAGCAGCATGCTCAGGTCGATGCCGCTCTGTTTCCAGTGGCTGGAATCGGTTGCGGGCTCCAGGCAGTCTACGCGGCCGATCATTTCATTAATGCTACGGAAGCCCAGTGAGGCCATGATCTGGCGCAGGTCTTCTGCCACCATAAACAGGTAGTTCACCACATGTTCCGGCTTGCCCTTGAATTTCTTACGCAATTCCCTGTCCTGGGTGGCGATACCCACCGGGCAGGTATTGAGGTGACACTTGCGCATCATTATGCAACCCAGGCTAATCAGCGGGGCGGTGGCAAAGCCGTATTCTTCCGCACCCAGCAACGCGGCTATGGCCACATCTCTGCCGGTTTTCATCTGGCCGTCAGTCTGGATCACCACCCGTGAACGCAGGTCGTTCATCACCAGGGTCTGGTGGGTTTCCGCAACCCCCAGTTCCCAGGGCAGGCCGGCGTGCTTGATCGAGGTGATCGGTGAGGCGCCGGTGCCGCCATCGTGACCGGCAATCACAATGTGATCTGCATGCGCCTTGGTGACGCCGGAAGCAATCGTGCCAACGCCTCTTTCGGCCACCAGTTTGACCGAGATACGCGCGTCTTTATTGGCGTTTTTCAGGTCGTGAATCAGCTGCGCCAGATCCTCGATGGAATAGATATCGTGATGCGGTGGTGGGCTGATCAGGCCAACCCCGGGGGTTGAGTGACGCAGACGTGCAATCAGTTCATCCACCTTGGTGCCGGGCAGCTCGCCGCCTTCACCGGGTTTCGCGCCCTGGGATACCTTGATCTGCAGCTCATCGGCATTGGTCAGGTAATCAATGGTGACACCAAAGCGACCGGAGGCTACCTGCTTGATTGCCGAACGACGTGAATCGCCATTCGCATCCGGGGTCCAGCGCGCGGCATCTTCGCCACCTTCGCCGGTATTGGACTTGCCGCCCATGCGGTTCATCGCAATGGCCAGTGACTCATGGGATTCCGGTGAGATCGAGCCGAAACTCATGGCGCCGGTGGCAAAGCGTTTTACAATGTCTTTGGCAGACTCAACTTCGCTGATATCAATCGCCGGGTTAACGCCCTGCTTGAAGTCCAGCATGCCGCGCAGGGTGCATTGTTTGGTGTCTTCATTGGCCAGTCTGGCGAAATGTTCATAGGCGCTGGCGTCGCCGCTGCGCGCCGCCTGCTGCAGACTGGAGATGCTCAGCGGGTTCCACATATGGCGGTCACCATTGGCGCGCCAGTGCATATCGCCCTGATTAGGCAGCACTGTAACCTGACTTTCGCGCGCAGAATAACCCAGCGCATGACGGCGCAGTGACTCTTCCGCCAGCACGTCGAGGCTGACCCCCTGGATGCGGCTGGCCGTGCCTTCGAAACAACGTGCAATGACGTCGTCCGCCAGACCCACGGCTTCAAAAATCTGTGCCGCTTTATAGGACTGCAGGGTGGAAATCCCCATTTTGGCGAACACCTTGAACATGCCCTTGCCCACCGATTTACGGTAGCCTTCCACAATCCTGTCATCGTTGTCGTAAACACTGGCATCCAGCAGGCCCTTGCGCTGTGCATCCCACAGGGCTTCAAAGGCCAGATACGGGTTGATCGCGTCAATGCCGTAACCGGTGAGCAGGCAATGGTGATGCACTTCGCGGGCTTCGCCGGATTCCAGCACCAGGCCGATGCGGGTACGCATATGCTCTTTTACCAGATGCTGATGCACCGCGCCGGTGGCAAGCAGTGCGCTCACCGGTACACGATCGGCACTGATATTGCGATCCGACAGAATCACCAGACTGTGGCCGTCATTAATCGCCTGGGTGGCTTGGTCACAGATGCGATCCAGTGCCTTCGCCAGACCGGCCTTGCCTTTCGCCTTGTCGTAGGTGATGTCGATGGTCTGCGAGGTCCAGCCACGGTAATTAATGTGTTTCAGTGCGGCCAGTTCTTCATTGGTAATAATCGGGTGTGGTACCAGCAGGCGATGCGCATGCTCCTCGCTGGATTCCAGCAGGTTCTTTTCCGGGCCGATATAGCATTGCAGCGACATCACCACTTCTTCACGAATCGAGTCGATGGCCGGGTTGGTGACCTGGGCAAACAGCTGTTTGAAATAGTCGTAAATCATCCGCGACTTGTTCGACATACAGGCCAGCGCCGCATCATTACCCATCGAGCCAACCGGGTCACGGCCTTCTTTTACCAGTGGCAGCAACATAAACTGCATGGTTTCCGAGGTATAGCCGAAAGCACGCATGCGCGGCAACAGGTCTTGCTGGTTAAAGCCGTGGGCTTCCTCGCCGGGCTCCAGTTGTGCCAGTGAAATGCGCTGATTGGACAGCCATTGATGGTAAGGCTGTCTGGAGGCAAATTCGTGTTTGACTTCTTCATCGGGAATCATTCGGCCCTGGTCGAAGTCGATCAGAAACATCTTGCCGGGCTGCAGGCGGCCCTTGAATTTCACATTGTCCGGCTCGATCGGCAGCACGCCAACTTCCGAGGCCATCACCACACGGTCGTCGTGGGTCAGGTAATAGCGGCTGGGGCGCAGGCCGTTGCGATCCAGGGTGGCGCCGATATAGCGGCCATCGGTAAACACGATCGAGGCCGGGCCATCCCAGGGCTCCATCAGTGCAGACTGGTATTCATAGAAGGCGCGCTTTTCTTCCGACATGCTGCTGTCGTTCTGCCAGGCTTCCGGCACCATCATCATCACTGCTTCCTGCAGGCTGCGGCCGCCCATCAGCAGAAACTCCAGCACATTGTCGAAGCTGCCCGAGTCGGATACATCCGGCTCAATCACCGGCAGTACGCGTTTGATCTCATCACCGAACAGCGGGCTTTGTGCGGTGCCTTCACGGGCGCGCATCCAGCTGGCATTACCCAGCCGGGTATTAATTTCGCCATTATGGCTCATAAAACGCTTGGGCTGGGCGCGATCCCATGAGGGGAAGGTATTGGTGGAGAAGCGTGAGTGCACCATCGCCAGATGCGCGGTGTAATCCGCCGCATTCAGATCCTGATAAAACGGCATCATCTGATCCGGGTTGAGCATGCCCTTGTAGACAATCACCCGGGTCGACAGCGAACAGACATAGAACATTTCGCGCTGCCTGAGGCTGTCATCGTTGCGAATGCTGTTGGTGCTGTCCTTGCGCAGTACATACAGTGCGCGCTCAAAGGCATTGTCGTCGGTGTTGTCAGCGGCGGCAATAAACAGCTGCTCCATATGTGGCATGGCGCGACGTGCAGTCGGGCCGATGTCGGCCTTAATCGGATCAACCGGCAGCTGACGCCAGCCGATCAGGGTTTGCCCGGAGGCTTCAATGGCCTGGTTAACCCGCTGCTTGCACAGTGCGCGTTCGCTGTCGTCAACCGGCAGGAATACATTACCGGCGGCATAACGGCCTTTTTCCGGCAATTCCGCAGACAGGTCTTCTCTGGCTACACGCTGTAAAAACTCATAGGGCAGGTTGGTCATAATGCCGGCGCCGTCACCGGTATTGGTTTCGCAGCCACAGGCGCCACGGTGCACCATGCGGCGCAGGATATGGTCGGCGTCTTCAACAATCTGATGGCTGGGCTGGCCTTTGATATGAGCGACAAAGCCTACGCCACAGTTTTCCGTTTCGTTTGCAGGGTCGTATAAACCGTGCTTGTCAGGTCGTGTGTACTGATTGAAGATAGTGTTATTTTCGCTCATAACTGCCTCTTAATACGCAGCGCAGCAGTCATCTGCTCGCGTATTGATAAATTTAGCTTTCCGGAAATTCACCCACTAAGGTCTGGGCGACGGACAAGGGGTCGAGTATTTTACAGGAAATGCCGTGCAAAAAAAAGATAAGTAGCAGGTAATATACGGCTATAAAACGCCAAAGAAAGCACAGAGTTATCAGGGTTTAGCAGGAAGGCAGAACGCTATTGTTGCGGTTCAAGTGCCGTTGTTCGTTTGCAATTGTCGGAGTCGTTCACTGGCCTTTACAGCATAACTGGAGCCGGGGTGATTTTTGATGACTCGTTGATAGAGCTGCTTTGCCTGGGATGTGTTCTGCATGGCCCGGTAGGTGTCGGCGGATTTCAGTAATGCCTGTCGGGCAAACTCATTATCAGCAAAGTAAATCATGAGATGGGTAAATTGATCCAGTGCCAGTTGATAGTTTTTTGCCAGATAGTGTGCCTCGCCAATCCAGTAATGGCTTTCGGCGATGTGTTCGCTTTGCGGGTAACGTTGAATGAACTGCTTAAAACCTTCAATTGCCTGCGTATATTTTGCTGCTTTCAGTAACTCAAACGCCTGATTGAATGCGTGTGTTTGCAGTTGTTGTGGGCTGGGCCGTGTTTTGTTTGTGTCGGTCGATGCAGTGGTCGAGGGTGATGGCTGCAGGGTGTGACTGTCGGGCATGAAGCGTTGCGCCCATGGGCTGCGCGGGTCTTCGCTGTTATCGGCCAGCAGCGCTGAACTGCTGCCGCAGCCGAGCAGGGTGCATAGGATAATCAGTCGTCTGCTGTGCATGTGCTGTCGATTCCGCTCTGTGTTGTGTGGCTTGACAGGTATCGCCCGCTGACTCAGCCATCTTTTTGGGTGTGGCGACATACCTGATTATAGCGGCCGCCTGGCTGGAAAGTTAAATGGCGGAATCAGTGCAGTCTGATGCGCTCTGCATGTTGCGGGCATATAAAAAGCGCAGAAAAAATTCTGCGCTTTTTAAGTTGACGTTCTGGTTGACCTTGTGGGGTTATTTCTTTTTGTAGATGTTTTCATAGCAGTAGTTGGTGGCTTCAACAAAGCCCTCAACGCTGCCGCAATCAAAACGACGTCCTTTAAACTTGTATGCCATCACACAGCCGTTCTGCGCCTGGGTCATAATCGCATCGGTGAGCTGGACCTCATCGTTGGCGCCGGGTTTGGTGTTGCGCAAAATGTCAAAAATATCCGGTGTCAGGATATAGCGACCGATCACCGCCAGGTTGCTGGGGGCCTTGTCCTGTGAGGGTTTTTCCACCATGTTCTTGACGCGAAAAATATTGTCATTAATCATTTCGCCGTCAATCACGCCGTAGCTGCTGATGTTTTCCATGGGCACTTCTTCAATCGCCACAATGGAGCAGCGGAACTGCTTATACAGATCAACCATCTGCGACATAATGCCCTGGCCACCTTCTTCCGGCAGGCACAGGTCATCCGCGAGAATCACCCCGAATGGCTGGTCGCCAATCATGTTTTCACCGGTGAGTACCGCGTGGCCCAGGCCTTTCATCTGCTTCTGACGGGTGTAGGTGAATGAGCAGTTGTCGATCAGACGGCGGATATCAGTGAGTTTTTCTTCCTTGCCGGTACCGGAAATTTCGTTTTCCAGCTCGTAGCTGATGTCGAAATGATTGGGAATCGCATGCTTGCCACGGCCGGTGACAAAGGCATTTTCGGTCATGCCCGCGTCCATGGCTTCTTCAGCAGCGTATTGAATCAGGGGTTTGTCAACAATGGGAAGCATTTCCTTGGGCATGGATTTGGTCGCAGGCAGAAAGCGGGTGCCATAGCCAGCCACCGGGTACAGACATTTCTTAATCATTCAGGGTTATTCCTTTAGTGTTGCAAAGGGCGCTGTGTTGAGGCCCTGTCGGTTGTCATTCTATTTATCTGTTTTGCATTCTGACAAGGAATTGTCGTGAGGTCAAAAATAACTGCAGTGCCTGTGGGGAAGACTGCGGCCTGACGCCGGGCCGGGTCAGGCCGAAGATGGATTGCGGAAGAATGATTATTTGTGGTAGGGCTGACTCAGTTCATGTACCGCATCAACCAGTGCCTTGACGTGATCCGGATTAATGTCAGGGGTAATGCCGTGACCCAGATTAAACACATGACCGCTGCCCTGGCCGTAATCGCGGAGGATTTTTGCAGCTTCGGCACGAATGGTGTCCGGCGAGGCATACAATGTATTGGGGTCCATATTACCCTGCAGTGCGACACGGTCACCTACCTGTGCACGAGCATCGCCGATATTGGTGGTCCAGTCCAGACCCAGGCCATCACAGCCGGTGTCGGCTATTTCATTCAGCCATTGTCCGCCACCCTTGGTGAACAGAATAATCGGCACCTGGCGGCCATCAGCTTCACGGGTCACATTGGCGACAATTTTGCGCATATAGTCGAGTGAGAAAGCGCGGTACATTTCCGGGTTCAGGCTGCCGCCCCAGGTATCGAACATCATCAGTGCCTGAGCGCCGGCGGCCACCTGGGCATTGAGGTAGCTGGTGACTGACTCGGTGACCTTTTCCAGTAACTGGTGTGCCAGTGCCGGCTGGTCAAACAACATGGTCTTCGACTTGCTGAAGGTTTTGCTGCTGCCACCTTCGATCATATAGGTGGCCAGCGTCCATGGGCTGCCGGTGAAACCGATCAGCGGGACACTGCCATCCAGTTCACGGCGAATGGTGCGCACCGCGTCCATTACATAACGCAGCTCGTCTTCCGGATCGGGAATGGGCAGATTTTTGATATCTGCAGCACTGCGAATCGGGCTTTTGAAGCGTGGCCCTTCGCCGGTTTCAAAATACAGGCCGAGACCCATGGCGTCGGGGATGGTCAGAATGTCGGAAAACAGAATCGCCGCATCCAGCTCAAAACGGCGCAGTGGCTGCAGGGTGACTTCACAGGCCAGCTCCGGGTTCTTGCACAGGCTCATAAAATCGCCGGCCTGTTCGCGGGTGGCGCGGTATTCAGGCAGGTAGCGGCCGGCCTGACGCATAATCCAGATCGGTGTACGATCAACGGGCTGTTTAAGGAGTGCGCGGAGAAAACGGTCGTTTTTAAGTTCTGTCATGTGTCAGCTTGGCGTGTGTTTGTGTGCAGGCGGCGGCTGTACAGCCGGAGCAGAGTGCGGGAAATATAAACTCAGGCGTTCAGCCGGGCTTTGATTTTGCCGCTAACGGCGCCCATGTCGGCTCGCCCTTGCATCTGCGGCTTGAGTAAGCCCATCACCTTGCCCATGTCCTTGATGGAGCTGGCACCGGTCTCATCGACAGCCTTTGCAATCATCTGTTCAATTTCGTCGTCACTGAGTGCTTCGGGGAGAAAGTCCTGAAGTACGCTGACTTCGTATTCTTCCTGTTGCACCAGGTCATCACGGCCAGCCGCATTATACTGGCTGATGGACTCGCGGCGTTGCTTGACCATCTTGTCCAGCACGGCGAGCACTCGCTCATCATTCAGCTCGATGCGTTCGTCGACCTCAACCTGCTTTATCGCCGCCATCACCAGACGTATCACGCCCAGGCGGGATTTGTCGCCGCCTTTCATGGCAGCTTTCATGGCATCGGTCAGGGTTTGTTTGAGACTCATATCGCGTGCCGTTCAGTAAAAATTAACGGCGGCGATGTGGATTGCGAGTCAGGCGCTCACGCTCTTTGAACAGTTTCTTCAGGTTGCGCTTAACGGCAGCAGCTGCTTTGCGCTTACGCTCGGTTGTGGGCTTTTCATAGCACTCGCGACGACGGATTTCGGTTAAGATACCGGCTTTCTCGCATGAGCGTTTGAAACGACGCAGAGCAACGTCAAATGGCTCGTTGTCTTTAACTTTAACTTGTGGCATTCAGAATTCTCACTCTAAAATAGTTTAATCTGTTGATGCACAGACCATGGGTTTCATATGGCCTGCCGTTGAACCGCGGGATTATATCAGTTTTTCAATAATTACCAAAATTAAATATACAAAGATTAAGTAGATTATATGATTGTATTGGGTATTGAGTCGTCCTGTGACGAAACCGGGCTGGCGGTGTATGACTCCGAAAAGGGGCTGCTGGCCCATGTGTTGCATTCGCAGGTTGCGCTGCACGGCGAATACGGCGGGGTGGTGCCGGAGCTGGCATCCCGTGACCATGTGCGCTATTTATTGCCGCTGGCGGAACAGGTGCTGCAACAGGCCGGGGTGAGCAAATCACAGCTGGACGGCATTGCCTACACCGCAGGCCCCGGCCTGGTGGGTGCACTGATGGTGGGGGCCTGCACCGGCCGCGCCATGGCGATGGGACTGGGTGTGCCGGCGATTGGCGTGCACCATATGGAAGGACATCTGCTGGCGCCCATGCTGGAAGATCCGGCACCGGCCTTTCCCTTTGTTGCGCTGCTGGTGTCCGGCGGGCACACCTTACTGGCGGAGGTCAAAGGTGTCGGCCAGTACACCCTGCTCGGGGAAAGCCTGGATGATGCGGCCGGTGAGGCCTTCGATAAAACCGCCAAATTGCTTGGGCTGGGTTATCCCGGTGGACCGGTGCTGGCGAAGCTGGCGCAACAGGGCAAGCCGGGGGTGTACAAATTTCCACGGCCGATGATCGACCGGCCGGGGCTGGAATTCAGCTTCAGTGGCCTGAAAACCTATACCCTGAACACCTGGCAGACAGAAGTCGCGCGGGGCAATGAAGACACCCAGACCAAAGCCAATATCTGTCGTGCCTTTGAAGAGGCAGTGGTGGACACGCTCACCATCAAGTGCCGCCGCGCGGTGCAGCAGGTGGGCGCCAGCACACTGGTGATTGCCGGCGGTGTGGGTGCCAATCTGCGTCTGCGCGAATCACTGCAGCAGATGATGCAGAAAGAAGGCGGTGAGCTGTTTTATCCGCGGATTGAGTTCTGCACCGATAACGGTGCGATGATTGCCTTCGCCGGTTGCCTGCGTCTGCTGGCGGGGCAGCATGAAGCACTGGGTATACAGGTGCGGGCGCGCTGGCCTATGAGTGAGTTAACCGCAATAGACGTTATTGGTCGTTAGTCTTTGGTCTTTGGTCTTTAGTCCGACCAATGACGAAGGACTAACGACTAGCGACTGTTACCCGGCCTTTTTGCGGCTGCCGATTTTATCTTCCTGACCCGCCAGCAGGTTTCGGATATTACTGCGATGTCGCCAGATCAGCAGCGCCGCCATTAAAGCGATACTGGCGCTGATTGCGGCTGAATGGGTGATCGACCAGGCCAGCAGGGGCGAGGCGGTAGCCGCAACCAGTGCGGATAGAGATGAATAGCGAAACGTAAATGCCATCGCCAGCCACACGCCGATGGTGCTCAGCCCCAGCAACCAGTGCATGCCCAGCAACACACCCAGCAGGGTAGCCACGCCCTTGCCACCCTGGAAGCCATAGTACAGCGGATACAGATGCCCCAGAAAAGCGGCCAGCCCGCAGGCGGCAATCACCACATCGGGCATGCCCAGCGATAATGCAATCAGCACTGGCAGCAGGCCTTTCAGCATGTCGCCAAACAGGGTGATAGCCGCGGCTTTTTTACCGCCGAGCCGCAGCACATTGGTGGCGCCAGGGTTGCGTGAGCCCTGGCTACGTGGATCCGGCAGGCCCATTAATCGACAGGTAATGATGGCGGTTGAGACCGAGCCGAGCAAATAGCCGAACAGGGCAAAGCCAATAATCAGTATAATGGGCTGTTCAAATAGATCCACAAAAGGTTACCTGTGAGAGTGAAAATCAGAGCGCGCAATTTAGCACGAAACTGTGCCTGCGGTGAAATGCCCGATGCGGGTCGCTTGCAGGTGCGCGCGCCTGCCGGTGAAAGGCAATGAGCGAGTCTGCGTCAGCGGTCAGCTGTTTATTTGTGCACGGCTGGGGCATGAACCGCCGGGTGTGGCAACCGTTGATGGATAGCCTGCCGGCGTGGATTGACGCTCACAGTATCGACCTGCCCGGCCATGGTGGTCGTCATGCGCAATCACTGACGGACCTGCCCGCGCTGGCCGAGGATCTGTGGCAAAGCTGTACGCAGTTTAAAGCTGATGGCCAGCCACTATTGCTGGTAGGCTGGTCACTGGGTGCGCTGGCCTGTATACAGGCGGCTGCACAGAAAAATACCCCGCTGCAGGTGGATGGCCTGTTGCTGGTGAGCAGCAACCCCTGTTTTGTGGCGCAGCCCGGCTGGGTGCACGGCGTGGATGGCGCCGTGTTCGATCAGTTTGCTGAATCACTTGCGGCGGATTTTTCAGGTACAATTCGCCGTTTCCTGTCATTGCAGGTCAAAGGCTCCGCATCCGGGCGGCAGATTCTGCGCGAATTGCGCGAGCTGATTCTGCAGGAAGCCGAGCCGGATGCTGCCAGCCTGCAGGCGGGGTTGCAGATTTTAAAGCAGAGCGATCTGCGTGCTGAGCTGGCGCAAATCGAGCTGCCGGTTGGCTGGGCACTGGGTGCTCAGGACGGTCTGGTAAAAGCCTCGCTGGCCGAGGCATTGCCACAGCTAATGCCCGAAGCCACGGTTGAATGTTATGCCACTGCCGGGCATGCGCCTTTTCTATCGCACAGTGAAAATTTCACGCGGCAGTTACTGGAGTTTATACAGAGTCGCATTATCAGCACCCGGAATCGTGAATCGATAATCGTGGATTGATAGTGGCCGCTTGCCAGGCAGGCGATAATCAGAACTTCCTTAATACAAAGAATTGTTATCAGTGAATCATTCTGTTTCAGAAAAAAAACGTATCAAGCAACATTTCGATGCCAGGGCACAGCACTACGAATCTTCTGCGGTGCTGCAACGCACGGTGTGTAATGAAATGCTGCAACGTCTGGACTTAACGCGGATTGAGCCCGCGCGTATTCTGGATGCCGGTTGTGGTACCGGCTGGGGCACCCAGGGGCTGTTACAGAAATATAAAAAGGCCAGGGTGATTTCACTGGACCTGTCGAGTGAAATGCTACGCCAGACAAAAGCCAAGGGCAGCTGGTTAAGAAAACCGCAGTTGATCTGTGCCGATGCGGAACAGATTCCGCTGGCGGATGAATCGGTTGATCTGGTGTTTTCCAGCCTGATGCTGCAATGGTGTGATTACAGAAAAGTGTTTGCCGAATTCAGGCGTGTGCTGAAACCCGATGGCTTATTGATGTTCAGCAGTTTTGGCCCGGATACGCTGCATGAATTAAAAAGCAGCTGGCACAAGGTGGATGATCAGCCGCATGTGAATGAGTTCGTCGATATGCATGATCTGGGGGATGAGTTGATTCAGGTCGGGCTGGCAGAGCCGGTAATGGATATGGATATGATGACCCTGACTTATCAGGATGCGATGGCAGTGATGGCGGATCTTAAGGCGATTGGGGCCAACACCACTTTGAAATCACAGCAGCAAACCAGATCACAGGGCCTGGTAACGCCGGGCAAATTAAAGCGGGTGATTGAGTACTATGAAAGTTTCCGCATCAATGATCTGCTGCCCGCCAGCTATGAAGTGGTGTATGGCCATGCCTGGAAAACCCGGCCGCGTAAAACAAAATTTGAGAGTGGTGAAGTCAGCATTGCGCCGCAGGATATTTTGCGCAAGCCCTGATGTTTGCCGGACAGTTTAAGCGATTGGTGTGTCGGGTTTATCAACAAAAATACCTGGCATAGTGTCATAAAAGATCGGTTCCGCGCTGCTTAAGTGGGTTTATTCAACGGCTGGCAAGGCCGAAATAATTAATCACCAGTTCAGACTCTCCAGTGTTTTCAATTTCGTGCATCTCACCGGCTTCAACCGCGATGCACATACCGGGCTCCAGCTCGACAGTTGTGTCATCAATGCGCATCTGTCCGGTGCCGGATAGAATAAAAAATACTTCGTTCATATCCGGATGACTGTGCGCGCCGGCTATTTCACCGGCTGGAAATGTGGCCTGTGAAAACTGTATCAGCTGATCCAGTTCATTGCTGCCCAGCATCTGCTGTTTTTTTATCGCCGGGTTATGTGATACCGGACCCTGCTGGATGGCTTTAAGGTTGCTAATTTTCATATGGATCCGCTTATATGTCGTTGGTCGTTAGTCCTTCGTCATTAGTCAAAAGAAAAGCCTGAGTGACTGAACGCCCAACGACTAACGACTAATGACTAATGACTTAAAAATACCGTACACCCATAAAAAAAGCGTCCATAAAATGAACGCTTTTTTTATAGCTTATAGCCTTAGTCTTGTCGCTAGGCTTCCAGCACATTACGCATTTTTTTCATCGCATTTTTTTCCAGCTGGCGAATGCGTTCAGCAGACACATTGTATCTGGCCGCCAGGTCATGCAATGTCGCCTTGTTGTCTTCATCCATCCAGCGAGACATCAGAATGTCACGGCTGCGATCATCCAGTACTTCCAGCGAATCCTGCAGTGCTTCAACGCGCTGCTCAGTCCAGTCATCGGATTCCAGCTGTTGTGCCGGATCACTGGTGGGGGCCGCCAGATAGGTTGATGGTGACAGCATGGAGTCATCATCGTCATCGGATGAGGCATCAAACGCCATGTCATAGTTGCTCAGGCGCGATTCCATTTCCAGTACGGTTTCCGGTTTTACCCCCAGATCTTTGGCGACGCCTTCCACTTCTTCCTTGCTAAACCAGCCCAGACGCTTTTTCGCGCTGCGCAGGTTGAAGAATAATTTACGCTGCGCCTTGGTGGTGGCAACTTTAACAATGCGCCAGTTTTTCAGTACATATTCATGGATTTCGGCACGAATCCAGTGCACTGCAAATGATACCAGGCGCACATTGTGTTCGGGGCTGAAGCGTTTAACCGCTTTCATCAGGCCGACATTGCCTTCCTGAATCAGATCCGCCAGCGGCAGGCCGTAACCCTGATAGCCGCGGGCAATGCGAATCACAAAACGCAGGTGTGACATAACCAGCTTCTGCGCCGCTTCCAGATCGCCATGCTCGTGCAGGCGGTAGCCGTACTCGCGCTCTTCTTCTTCAGTCAGCATAGGCATGGCCTGCGCATTCTGGATGTACTGATCCAGGCTGCCACTGGCCACGGGCAAGTGATTTGAGGCAATGACTAGTTTGTTTGACATATCAGCTCCATAGTATTCGGCATAATGTTAGCACTCTTTGTGTTTGAGTGCTAATTTCTACATAAGTTCATACTAATGTGTTGAAAAATCAGGGACAACCCCCATTCTATAAGGGATTACGGCCTGTTGATAGTGAGCAGGTGAGGCCTGCCAGGGCCGCTATGAGCACTTAGTATAGCCAGCCGCATCGATTTGGCAATAGTCCAGCTCGACGGATGACGGGGCGGGAAGGCTTAACTGGGCTCGATTTCGCTCAGGTGGCGCCCCACCGCAATCCATGAGCCCACCAGACCGAGGCAGCAGCTAAAGACGATCAGAGCAATGGTTTCGCTGAAGGTGAGTCCATTGAGCTGATAGCCGCTGTTATACAGGGCAGCCAGCTGGGTCACCGAGTTGTCCAGCAGACCGATGGACAGGCTGGTGAGTAACCAGGCCAGCAGGCCGCCGGCAAAGCCGTACCAGAAGCCGGTGTAGAGAAACGGCCGGCGGATAAAGGCATCGGTACCGCCGATCAGCTTGGTGACTTCGATTTCCTCGCGCCGGTTCTGGATGTCGAGGCGAATCGTATTGCCTACCACCAGCAGCACCGCGATACCCAGCAGGCTGCCGATAATCCAGATACCGCGCTGGGCGATTTCCAGCATGGCAAACAGCCGTTTCACCCATTGCAGATCCAGCTGCGCCAGCTCCACCTGTGGTAACTCATTCAGCTGCTTTAGCAGGTGGGGGATTTTGTCGGGACGGCGCGGATCGATCTTCGGCTGTACCGCAATCACATGGGGCAGCGGGTTATCGTCCAGTGCCTCCACCGCATTGCCAAAACCGGAGATTTTACTGAATTCCTGCAGCGCCTGATCTTTATGAATCAGTTTGGCATCATCAATATCATTGTACAGCCGCAGTTTTTTGAGCAGTGCCTGCGCCTGTTTTTCCGAGGCGTCGTTCTGCAGAAACACCGAAATCTGCGCGCTGTTGTCCCAGCCCACGCTCAGGTGGCTGGCATTATTCAGCAACACCAGCAGGCCGGAGGGCAGTGCCAGCGCAATCGCAATCACCGCAATGGTCATCAGCGAAGAAGCCGGCTGGCGGCTCATATTGCCCAGGCTGGCCAGCAGGGTGCGCAGGTGGTTAGTGCCCCAGGCCTTGAACGGGCTGCTTTTGGCCCGCTGATTACTGTCAGCTCTGGCCATGTGCGTCTCCAGTGCCGGATGCAACCGCGCCAGCGGCCAGGTCATCACGTTCCAGTCGGCCATTGTTCAGGCTGACCACCGGGCTGCCCATCTGCTGGATCAGATCCAGGTCATGGCTGGCAATCAGTACGCTCACACCCACCTGATTAAAGCGGGCGAACAGCTCCATAATGTCCCGCGACAGTTCCGGGTCGAGGTTGCCGGTGGGCTCGTCTGCCAGCAGCAGTCCCGGCTTGTGCACGATGGCGCGGGCGATGCCAACCCGTTGCTGCTCACCGCCGGAGAGCGTGATCGGCATCGACTTTTCCTTGTTCAGCAAACCAACCTGATCCAGTGCGGCGCGCACCCGCTTGCCGATTTCGCGGTGCTGATAGCCGGCTATCACCAGTGGCAGTGCCACATTGTCAAACACCGGGCGGTCGTACAGCAGATGGTGGTTCTGGAAAATAATGCCGATATTACGGCGTACATAGGGAATTTTGCGGTTGCTGACACTGCTCAGATTAATGCCATCCAGCAGCAGGTTGCCGCGACTGGGACGTTCGATCAGCGCAATCAGTTTCAGCAGGGTACTTTTGCCGGCGCCGGAATGGCCGGTGAGGTAGGCCATTTCACCACGCGGCAGGTGAAAGCTGACATTGCTCAGGGCTTCGTGGCCACCGGGGTAGCGTTTACTGACATTATCAAAGTGAATCATATGGCTGCTTATTCTGCACTAAGTTATTCAGGGGGCAAAGCGGCTTAACCGGTTTTATTGTTTATCTTTTATTGCTTATCGAGCAGTGCTTCAACAAATTCACGGGCGTGGAATTCCCGCAGGTCGTCGATGCTTTCACCTACGCCGATAAAACGAATCGGTGTGCCCAGTTTTTCCGCAATGGCAAATACAATACCGCCTTTGGCGGTGCCATCCAGTTTGCTCAGTACCAGCCCGCTCAGGCCCATCGCTTGATTAAACTGCTGCGCCTGAATCAGGCCATTCTGGCCAAAGCCGGCGTCCATCACCAGCAGGGTTTCGTGGGGTGCCTCGGCGTCCAGCTTGCTCATTACCCGTTTGATTTTTTTCAGCTCGTCCATCAGGTTGGACTGGGTATGCAGGCGGCCGGCGGTGTCGGCAATTACAATGTCGATATTGCGTGCACGGGCGGAGGAGATGGCATCGAAAATCACCGAGGCCGAATCGGCGCCGGTGCCCTGGGCAATCACCGGAATATCATTGCGTTCGCCCCAGGTCTGCAGCTGTTCCACCGCCGCGGCACGGAAGGTGTCACCGGCAGCCAGCATCACCGATCGGCCCTGGTTCTGGAAGCGTTTGGCCAGTTTGCCAATGGTGGTGGTTTTGCCCGCACCGTTGATGCCCACCACCAGAATCACAAACGGCTGCTGTTGTGTGTCGATCTGCAGGGGCTGATCCACCGGCTGCAGAATTTCCACCATGTCCTCGCACAGTGCATTGAACAGGGCTTCGGGGTCAGCCAGTTCCTTGCGTGATACGCGGCGGGTCAGGTCATCAATAATCCGTGTGGTGGCTTCAATGCCCACATCGGCGCTGAGCAGGCGGGTTTCCAGTTCTTCCAGCAGCTCATCATCAATGGTTTTTTTGCCCAGTAGCAGGTCGGCCATGCCATCGGTAAGACTGCCGCGGGTTTTGCTGAGGCGATCGCGCAGTCGGCTGAACATGCCTTTTCTGTTTTCAGTCGTGTCTGTGGCGGCGTACTCTGCTAAGGTGTCGTCTGCCGTACTGGCGGGTAATTCAGCGCTGGTTGAATCGCTAGTCGATGCGCTGGCTGGCTCGGGGACAGGAGCCTCTGATGTGGATGTCTCGGCGCTGGACGATTCAATGCCGGCCTGGTTGCCAGTCTCGCTGGTTTGCTCGGCATCTGTCTCGCTTGTCTGTTGCGCTTTGTCTTTTTTACGGCGTAAAAAACCAAACATAGTATGGGCTGCTTGTATTTAAGAGTGGTTGTATATGAGAAAGCGCTTATCCTATCATTCCGCGCTGAGCAAAGGAATCTGTATGGCTGATGGCGGGCAGGCTCGGGAACTTGTCTCTGCTGCGGCGGGTCTTTTGTGAGCGCTTTATTAATTTCAGGGAAGCTCTGAATAATTCGTCCATGAATGATCAGAGCAAAAACAAATCAAAATGCGATTTTGGTTTGTTTTTCATTTTCAATAACTTAGCAGTTATTGAAAATGCTGGCACATCCCTGTGCCACAGAACCTCTGAAAAATTCAGAGATTCCTTAGCCTTATTAATTAAATCAGGATGTGTATGCATTTATTGAAAAGAATTCCGCTGGCACTGTGTGTGGCGGGCAGTGTGCTGGTACTGGCGGCCTGTCAGCCCAGCTCGTTTCGACCGGATCAGTCGGCAGAGGTAATGCCCGAAGATGGTGTGTTCAGTTATCAGCTGGATAACGGTATGAAAATTCTGGTGCAGCCGGATCACCGTTCACCGGTGGTAGTGTCGCAGGTCTGGTACAAGGTAGGCGGCTCTTATGAGTATCCGGGTATTACCGGGGTCTCCCATGCGCTGGAACACATGATGTTCAAGGGCACCGAAAAACTCGCACCCGGTGAGTTTTCAGAAATTATTGCCGCTAATGGCGGCAGTGAAAATGCGTTTACCGGCAAGGATTACACCGCCTATTTCCAGCGCATTGCCAGTGATCGACTGGAGCTGTGTCTGAAGTACGAGGCGGATCGCATGCGTAATCTGCAACTCACTGAAGTGGAGTTCAAAAAAGAAATCGAAGTGATCAAGGAAGAACGCCGCACCCGTACCGATGATAACCCGACTTCACTCACCTATGAACAGTTTAATGCCACGGCGTTTATGAATGCGGCATATCAGCAGCCGATCATCGGCTGGATGGATGATCTGCACAATATGCAGCTGAGTGACCTCAGCAAGTGGTATCAGACCTGGTATGCACCCAATAATGCCACGCTGATTGTGGCGGGTGATGTGCAGCCACAACAGGTTTATCGCTGGGCCAGAGAGTATTTTGGTCCGCTCAAACGTTCGCAGATAGAGAAACCTAAGCCTCGCCATGAAGTGGCACAGCTTGGTGAGCGTCGTATCGAGGTAAAAGCACCGGCAAAAATTCCTTATCTGTTAATGGGCTACAAAGTGCCGGTACTGAATACTGCAGAGGCCGCATGGGAGGTCTATGCACTGGAAGTGCTGGCGGGCGTGCTCGATGGTGGCGACAGCAGTCGACTCAGTCGTAACCTGGTGCGGCAGCGTGAAATTGCTGCTTCCGCCGGTGCGGGCTATGACCCCTATGCGCGTCAGCAGACGCTGTTTCTGTTTGATGCCGCGCCCCGCGATGGACACAGTCTGAGTGAGCTGGAGCAGGCGATTAAGGCGGAAATTAAAAAACTGCAGCAACAGGCACCGGACAACAATGAGCTGGAACGGGTCAAGGCGCAGGTGATGGCGGCTGATGTATATGAAAAAGATTCAGTGTTCTATCAGGCGATGCAGCTGGGCATTCTGGAAACCGTCGGCCTGGGCTGGCAACGCAAGGGGGAATACCTGCAGAAAATTCAGCAGGTCACCGCCGAGCAGGTGCAGCAGGTTGCGCAGAAATATCTGCAGGATGACCAGCTCACCGTGGCGATGCTGCAACCCCAGCCGATTGAATCATCAGCCGCAGCGCCACGAACCGGCGCAACTGCAGGAGGTCGTCATGGGCATTAAACATTACTGGCTGGCGGCCAATCTGTGTGTACTGGGTCTGCTGCTGAACAGTGCACAGGCGACACCGCAAATACAGCAGTGGCAAACCGACACAGGTGCCCGTGTGTATTTTGTGCCGGTGGATGATATCCCCATGGTCGATGTGCGCATTGTATTTGATGCGGGCAGCGCGCGGGATGGCTTTACTCCGCGCAAACTGGCAGGGACCGCCCTGATGACCAATGGGCTGCTGGCTGAAGGTGCGGCGGGCAAGAGTGCGCAACAGCTGGCAGAAAATTTTGCCGCAGTGGGCGCGATGTTCTCCAATGGCGCACTGAAAGACATGGCCTGGCTGAGTCTGCGCAGCCTGCGTGAGGATAAATATCTGCAACCTGCGTTGAGTAATCTGCAGGCGATTCTTAACCAGCCGGATTTTCCTGCGCAGGCATTTCAGCGTGAACGTGAACGTCTGAAAATTGCAGTGAAAGCAAAACAACAGTCGCCCGGTGCGATTGCCTCAGAACGCTTTTATCAGGAACTGTATGGCAACCATCCCTATGCTTCACCCGGCGAAGGCACCGAACAGAGTCTGGCACAACTCAGGCGCAGTGATCTGCAGCAGTTCTATCAGCAATACTATGTCGCCAGCAATGCGGTGATCAGTGTGGTGGGGCAACTCAGTCGTGCACAGGCGGAACAGCTGGTGCAGCAACTGCTGGCTGAACTGCCCGCAGGTCAGGCAGCGGCAGAGCTGCCGCCGGTGCAGCCACTGAGCGAAGCGAAAACCGTGCAGATTGATTTTCCCTCGGCGCAGAGTACGGTGTTAATGGGGCAGGTGGGCATGGCGCGGGGTGATGCGGATTATTTTGCACTGTATCTTGCCAATCATGCCTTTGGTGGCAGCGGTTTTGGTTCGCGGCTGATGGATGAAGTGCGCGAAAAACGCGGTCTGGCCTACAGCACCTACAGTTATTTTTCGCCCATGGCGCAGGCGGGGCCATTTCAGATCGGCCTGCAAACCCGCAATGACCAGGTGGAGCAGGCACTGCAGGTTGTCAGGCAGGCATTGCATGAATATATCGCCGAAGGCCCTGAAGAAGATGAGTTGCAGGACAGCCTGAAAAATATCACCGGTGGGTTTCCATTGCGTATCGACAGCAACAAGAAAATTGTCGAATACCTGTCGATGATCGGTTTCTATCAACTGCCGCTGGATTATCTGGACAATTTTGTCAGCCGCATCAATCAGCAAACCCGCGATCAGGTACACGCCGCCTTACAAAGGCGCCTGCATGAAGATAAAATGCTCACCATTATTGTGGGTGGGAACCAGTCTCAAGGTGACAACTAGAAAACAGCCGCAGCGAGCTGGCACGGAAAAAACAAAGTCGGGTAGCAGATCAGTGCCTGCCGCATCGGGCAGGTTGCGGATTATTGCCGGTGAGTGGCGCAGCCGGCAGTTACCGGTGCTGGATCTGCCGGGACTCAGGCCGACCACCGACCGGGTGCGGGAAACCCTGTTTAACTGGCTGCAGAATGATATAGCCGGTGCACGTTGTCTGGATCTGTTTGCGGGCAGTGGCGCACTGGGGTTTGAAGCCGCGTCCCGGGGCGCCGCCAGTGTGACTCTGCTGGAACTGCAGGCCGCGGCGGCGGATCAGCTGGCGGCGAATATGCAGTTACTGCAGGCAAAAAACATGCAGCTGGTTCGTGCCGATGCACTGGACTGGCTGGCGCAGTATCAGGGCGAACCATTCGATCTGGTGTTTCTGGATCCGCCCTATGCCAGTGATTTAGTCGAACCCGCCATCCACTGCCTGCACCAGCAGCAACTGTTATCCAGTGACGCCTGTGTGTATATTGAATGTGATGCCGCTCAGTCACTGCCGCAATTGCCGCCGGGCTGGCAGCTGACAAAACAGAAAAAAGCCGGCCAGGTCAGCTACTATCTAATCAGGCTGTCGGATGCGACGGTCGATTGAAGCAAAATTATTCATGAAATTATTCATGAAATTACTAGGGCAGAATAAACAGCAAGCGCTGAGGAGAATCTATGTCTGTGGTGGCGGTTTACCCCGGAACCTTTGACCCCATTACCAATGGCCACAGTGATCTGGTGGCGCGCGCGTCGCGGCTGTTTGACAAGGTGGTGATCGCGATTGCCGCCAGTCCGGCAAAAGCGCCGCTGTTTGAGCTGGATCAGCGTATCAGTCTGGCGCGCATGGTATTGTCCGAATACGGCAATGTAGAAGTGTGTGGTTTCTCTGAACTGCTGGTGGAATTTGTGCATAAGCAGCAGGCCAATGTGATTCTGCGTGGCCTGCGCGCAGTCTCGGATTTTGAATACGAAATGCAGCTGGCCAGCATGAACCGGCGGCTGGCACCACAGATTGAAACCCTGTTTCTCACCCCGTCGGAAAACAGCAGCTTTATTTCCTCTTCACTGGTACGGGAAATTGCCACCCTCCGCGGTGATGTGTCGCAGTTTGTGCACCCGCTGGTGGTGGAAGCACTGCAGCAACGTTATGTGCAGGGAGCCTGAAATAAATCCTGTATAGTCCTGCGCAGAGTAAGGACGAAGCGGCCTGTTTTTAGGTATAATCAACCACTGGTATTATCGGTCTAGCAGAAGCGCTGCTTTAGAGACCCCCTGAGGCCAAGCGTGGCCAGGAGCGATAGATGGCATTAATCATAACTGACGAGTGCATCAACTGTGATGTGTGTGAACCGGAATGCCCGAATGAGGCGATTTCACCCGGTGACGAAATTTATGAAATCGACCCGAATAAATGCACTGAATGTGTCGGGCATTATGATACACCGCAATGTGTAGAGGTCTGTCCGGTGGACTGTATTCCCAAAGACCCTGATCATGTAGAGACTCAGGAAGAGCTGATGGAGAAATACAAACACCTCTCCGGTGAGTAGCTCGACGCAGATCAAGGCCCCCGCGGGGGCCTTTTTTTATGTACAGGAAGTACGGTATTCCGCGGGAGGCAGGACGCCGGAAGCGGTTATGTACAGGATTGAAAGTCGTTAGTCGTTAGTCGTTCGTCAGACCAAAGACTAACGACTGAAGCATTTCATTACTTATCCTCTAGCCCAGTTGAGTGCCTCAGCTTATGAAAAAAAATCTCATTCCAGTTATCGGTTTATTGTTTGTTATCAGTTGCAGCTGGGCCGGTGCAGATAAACACAGCGCGGAGAAGCGACAGCCCGCGGCGATCGCTACCGCACATCCACTGGCCACCGAGGCGGGCGAAAAAATACTGGCCCAGGGCGGTAATGCATTTGATGCGGCAGTGGCGATCAGTGCCGCGCTGGCAGTGGTAGAACCCTACAGTTCGGGTATCGGGGGTGGCGGTTTCTGGTTGCTGCACCGGGAAGCCGACGGTTTCCAGACCATGCTCGACGGTCGGGAAACCGCACCGCTGAAAGCGCACCGCGACATGTATCTGGATGCCGAGGGCAGGGTGATTGCCGGTGCCTCAATGGACGGCCCGCTGGCGGCGGGTATTCCCGGTGTGGTGGCAGCACTGGAACAGCTGTCTACAGAGTATGGCAAGTTGAGTTTAAAGCAGAGCCTGCAGCCGGCGATAGACTATGCGCGCAACGGCTTTGCGGTGGATGAACATTATCGGCGCATGGCGGGATTTCGTCTGCAGGCATTGCGTGCATCGGAGGATGCGGCGAAAATTTTTCTGCGCAACAATGAAGTGCCGGATGTGGGGGCGATGATTCAGCAGCCGGATCTGGCAAACACATTGAGTGAAATTGCAGAGCAGGGCGCGGCCGGTTTTTATCAGGGTGCGGTGGCCAGAAAATTATTAGCGGCGGTGCAACGGCATGGCGGTATCTGGCAACAGAAAGATTTTGATCACTACCGGGCGCTGCAACGCAAACCACTGACGGGCCAGTTTCACACGATGAAAATCACCAGCGTGGCACCGCCATCATCGGGCGGTGTCGCCATGTTGCAGATACTCAATCAACTGGAATACCTGCCGTTTAAAAATCTGCGTGATGCAGACTCGGTGCATTATTTAATTGAAAGCATGCGTCGTGCCTACCGTGACCGCGCGCAATTTCTGGGTGACAGTGATTTTGTACAGGTGCCGCTTAAACGCTTAACCAGTAAACACTATGCAGCAGGCCTGGCCGCCAGTATCCATCCAGATAAAGCCATGCCCAGTGAGTTATTGCCCGGTGTGGTGCATGAAAATAACAGTCGCGATACCACGCACTTCTCGGTGATTGATCATCAGGGTAACCGGGTGGCAGCCACCCTGTCGATCAATTATCCATTCGGTTCCGGCTTTGTCGCTGCCGGTACCGGCGTGTTATTGAATGATGAAATGGATGACTTCTCTGCCAGGCCCGGCGTGCCCAACGCCTATGGTCTGGTGGGGGCGGAGGCCAATGCGATTGCACCGGGAAAACGCATGCTCTCCAGTATGACACCCACCTTTCTGGAAACGCCGCAACGAATTGCCGTGATCGGCTCACCCGGTGGCAGCCGCATTATCACCATGGTGCTGCTGGGTAGTTTGCAGTTTTATGCCGGTGAAGATGCACAGACCATTGTGAACACGCCACGCCTGCACCATCAGTATTTACCCGACCGGGTTTTTTACGAAGCCGAAGCATTTGATGAGGCAATGACTGAGCGCTTGATGCAGGCCGGACACGAGTTGCAGCAGGCGGACACTCCCTGGGGCAATATGCAACTGGTGGTATGGGACAAGCAGGGCAGAAAAATGAGTGCGGCTTCCGATGCCCGTGGCGTGGGTCAGGCACTGGTGATTGAGTAAGTCGTGTAAACTCGGTGCTGCTGTAATGAGCAACAGCGCCGGATTAACCAGCACTCTGCTGGTTTAATAAATCCAGGATGTAATCCGCGCTTTCCAGCGCACCTTCCAGATAACCCCCGTGTTCAATTGCGGTTTCCGTGCCGGCCAGATAAAGTCGGCCATCTGCCAGCACGCGTGGTGCGCTTTCACTGTAATGTGGATGCTGCGCCGGCGTGCTTAAATCCAGCTCGCTGGCGGTGTAAGCGCTTTCACTCCAGTCTTCAATTAACATTTCCAGCGGCTGTGCGGCGGCATCGCCGAACAGCCGTTGCAGTTGTGTCCGGCATGCACTGATCAAGGCGTCTTTGCCGATCTGCCTGCGCTGCTGTGCATTGAGTCCGACAAATGCACTGAGGGCGTAGAAACTTTCATTGTCTGGGGAGGCATCATAAATTTCAGTCATCGGGCCGTAATGGCTGAATACTTCGCCCGAGCATTGCTGTTCTCGCCACAACGCCTGTGCATAAATAAACAGCACCTTGCAGTGACTTGCCATCCAGGTTGCGGTGCTATTCCAGTGTTGTAATACAGTGTCATCTACTGGCGGAGTCAGGCGAATATTCTGTGCCAGCAGACGCAGGGGCAGTGCGAGAATAATTTTATCGGCATCATAGCTGACAGATTTTTCTGTATTGTCAGATGTACAGATGGCTTCAATTTTTCCACTGTGCAGATCAATCGCCTTGACCTCGGTGTGCAGATAAATCTCGCTGCGTTGCAACTGCCGCTGCAGTGCATTGATCAGTTCAGCCGTGCCGGCCACCACTCGATATGACTGATCGTGGGAGGATGGTCCGGCGAATTGCTGTAGTTTGCCGTCGGCGGTTTCATACAGCATATTACCCCGGGTGAACTGTTTGAAGCTGTGGCAGTGCAATTCATTCATCAGCCTGGCCAGCCGTGGCTGGAACTGGGGCCAGAGCCAGGCAGGGCCAAGGTCAACCCGGCCTGCAGCTGAGTCGCCCCACTGCGCTGAGAGAATGCGTCCCCCCGTGCGCTCGCGGGCTTCCAGAATAATAAGTTTAGAATCGGCTGGCAGGGTTTGTTCCAGTTGCCAGGCGAGATACAGACCACTGAGGCCGGCGCCGATAATAATGATGTTATTCGCCATCTGTGATCAGCTGCTGTATCGCTTAAGCTGGCGCGTGTAGTCAATCGGCTGCAACAGGTGGCCGCTTTTGCGCAGCAACAGACAGTCCCGCATGACCTGGATATTCTGTTTGCTGCCCGCAGGCAGGCGTAACCAGCTGCCGGCAGTGTGGCGGCCATGCTGATCGCTAAAACCGCCTTCGAGAACAAAATATTCTACGCCGCCGGGGAAACATAAATTATCCAGCTGTAAACCGCTGCGCCATTTCATCATGCACACAGTTTCATAGTCGGCACTAAACAGTGACAGGCGTTGCCCGTATTGCGGGTCTGTTTTCCAGAGTGAGGCATCGCGGGTATTAATCGCCAGCTGTTGCTGATCCTGCGGGTGCATTTGCCAGAGTTTGACCAGAATGGTGCAGCCTTCATTGCTGTGGGGCGCATGGCCGGTGCCCCTGGGGTTGCGTACATAATAACCGGCGGGAAAGTCTGCATGCTGATCGGAAAATACGCCCTCCAGCACCAGGAATTCCTCGCCGCCACCGTGCACATGACCACTGAAGGCGCTGCCCGGGGCAAAACGTACCAGTGTGGTAACCCGTTCAACCGGCGGCTGATCGTCATCGCATTCAATGCGGCGGCGTTGTACGCCTGGGCTGGGTGAGGATTCCCATGGAATCTCGTTGGTCTGGCAACTGGCGGCCTGGCTTAGATCAGCATTGAGTTTCATAGGCTTGATTATAAAGAAAACCGGCGGCTAACAGGGGACTTATTTCTCCATAGTTCTGATGAGATATTTAGTCGTGTGCCGCAGTTTTTATTTACTTTGTGTGCAAGCTTATCTTAATCCAGACCGAAATCTTCCTCGTCCTGTTTGCGGATGCGCCGCTCTTCATGCCTGATCTTTTCGATCTGGTGTAACAGCTGTAATCGATCATATTCGGCCTGGCCGTGGTTCATATACAGATCAGCCGCTTTCAGCAGGTCTTCAAAATATTTCAGCCGGTAGTCATGGTTCAGCAGTGATTTGGCCAGAAAGAATGGATCCTTGTCATGCTCTTTCATGGTTTGTGCCGCAATCAGGGCAGTTTTCAATTCTGTTTCTGTGGGTTTGCTCATTTGTGAAGTCCGTATTGTCTGTATCATCCAGGGCGCGAAATTCAGGTGCGCTGTTGTTATAATGATACAAAATCAGTTGAGAGTGAATGACCTATGTCAAAAATAAAAATCGGTGTGCTGACCGCCTCCGATCGAGCCAGTGCCGGCGTGTATGAAGACCTGTCGGGACAGGCGATTATCGATACCCTGAAAGAATACCTGCAGTGTGACTGGGAACCGGTGTACCGCATTGTGCCCGATGATCAGCCGGTGGTTGAAGGTGCGCTGATAGAACTGGCGGATCAAGAAGGTTGTTGCCTGACGGTCACCACCGGTGGCACCGGCCCTGCGCCGCGCGACCTGGTGCCGGAAGCCACCGAGGCAGTGTGCGATAAAATGATGCCGGGTTTTGGTGAGCTGATGCGCCAGGTGAGTCTGCAGTATGTGCCCACTGCCATTCTGTCACGGCAAACTGCAGGCATTCGTGGTCAATGCCTGATTGTGAACCTGCCGGGTAAGCCCAAATCAATTCGCGAGTGCCTGGATGCGGTGTTCCCGGCGATTCCCTATTGTGTCGATCTGATCGAAGGCCCGTATCTGCAAACCAATGAAGCGGTGATCAAGGCGTTTCGTCCGAAACAGAAGTAATGCGGCGATAATTCGGTCGGCGCTGGCGTAACGGGTTTTTGCTGCAGTGGCTGGCCTCGGACTCATCAATAAAGCGCAGGAGCAAATCCTCGTCACGTCCTGCGGGAATGCCCAGGCGAGTGGTTTGGATAATCGATGCAGGTCGATAGCCAACATCATCAATATAAAAATCGGCTGGACGAAACTGCTGCTGATCCCAGTCTCTCAGTTGAATGCCCAGTGCCCTGCATAACAGCGTCTGGCCGCTGCAGAGTTTTTTAACCGGGCGTAATGCGCCGCTGCCGGCGGGGTTAAGCTGTTGCATGATCTGCAGTGCGTCCGCATCGCAGAGTGCATCATGGTAATACACCGCGGATTTTATCAGCACCGCATTGCCCTCACCCTGCGCACTGATATTGAGCGAATCCTTGCCCCGGGCGTAATACATATAAATAGTGCCTGCAGGCATAAACAGCGCGCGGCGTTTGTCGGTGTAGCCCAGCGAGGCATGGCTGGCCCGGTCATGCAGGTAATAGGCCTCGGTTTCAATAATTCGCGCGGCCAGCCAGTGGCCCTGGTAATGGTGACGAATCACCTTGCCGAGTAGTTTTTGTGCCAGCAGGGAGGCATCACAGTTAAAATCGTGTGGGCTTAGTTGCATGTAATTGATTAATTCTATTGCTGTAATAGGTTTTCTTTAAGGTTATATTAGGCCACAGGGGTTGAATTTCTGTGGTTTGGCTTTATGTTAGCGTGTTCTTCATTTTAATGAATTTTTTTATTGAAGCAGCTCGCTGCTTTTCCCTTTGGTTTTAAATAATTAGTATAAGGAGCCTGTAATGGGTGTACTCGTTGGTCGTGAAGCGCCAGACTTTGATGCGGCTGCCGTATTGGGCAGTGGCGAAATCGTTGAAAATTTCAATTTTAAACAGGCAACTGAAGGCAAATATGCCGTTGTGTTCTTCTATCCACTGGATTTTACCTTCGTCTGTCCATCAGAGCTGATCGCATTCGATCATCGTCTGGAAGAGTTTACCAGGCGCGGTGTAGAAGTGGTTGGTGTGTCTATCGATTCGCATTTTGCACATAATGCATGGCGTAATACCCCGATTAATGAAGGTGGTATTGGCCCGGTTAAATATACACTGGTGGCGGATATGACTCATGCCATCTGCAAGGCCTATGATGTTGAAACACCGGATGGTGCGGTGGCATTTCGTGGTTCTTTCCTGATCGACAAGGACGGTGTTGTACGTCACCAGGTAGTGAATGATCTACCACTGGGCCGTAATATTGATGAGATGTTACGCATGATCGATGCACTGCAATTCACTGAAGAGCACGGTGAAGTGTGTCCAGCTGGCTGGAACCAGGGCGATAAAGGTATGACTGCGTCACCGGATGGTGTGGCCGACTACCTGGCGTCAGAAGGCGACAAGCTATAAGCACAGCACAATACTTTAGTTGTTAAACCATCTGAACTGTTAAAAGCCGTAAACAAACGTTTACGGCTTTTTTTATGGTATATCGTAAGCGGCAGAGAGCTAACAGCGAAGCCTGTTTAAAAAGAAAATGCAAACAACGCACTAAAGTGCAGGAGCGCTTTGAACGTGCGAATGCACGGCCCGAAGGGTGAAGCACAGGGTGTGCGGAATAAATATACGCGAATGAACGTAAAGCTGTATTTAATCTGTAGGTTAGGGCAAGGAGCGTACCCCAACATAAAACAGTGAATAGCGAGTCTGTTGGGGGTTCCTGTCGTCACCCCGGCCTACGATACTGTGTCACAAAAAACATAGATTTGCGTTTATTAGCGTTCATTAGCGGACTTAATAAGCAGGAGTCGGCAGCAAAGATGTACAGAATGTACGGTATTCCGCGAGAGGCAGGAGGGCAGTCTTTAGTCGTGAGTCAGATGTCTTTAGTCAAAAGACTATGAACCAATGACACCGGTTAAATGGTGGATCCACTGCGCTTAGTGCCGCCCTGCTACCTGCCCAGTCTTAAACTTGCGTTTATTAGCGTTAATTTGCGGACTTAATAAGCAGGACGCCGTCATTAGTCGTTGGTCATTGGTCTTTGCTTTTGACTAACGACATCAGACTAACGACTAACGACTTTAGCGTCAGCTAAACACGCGCCTGCAATGTGCGCTGAAAAACCTGCAGCATATCTTCACTGAATGCAATCAGCTCAATCTGTTCAAGGTATTGATTGTGGGGCATAAACTGCTGGATTTGCTGTAGTGCGATATCCGTGGCCTGCGCCGGCGGATAGCCATACACCCCGCAACTGATGGCAGGGAAGGCAAGGCTGGTTAGCTGATACTGTTCGGCCAGCGCCAGACTATTGCGATAACAGCTGGCAAGCAATTCGGCTTCACCCTGCTCGCCACCGTGCCAGATCGGGCCGACGGTATGAATAATATATTGGGCGGCTAGCTGGAAGCCCGGCGTGATTCTGGCCTCACCTGTGGGGCAGCCACCGAGTTTGCGACAGGCTTGCAGTAACTCGGGGCCCGCTGCACGGTGAATGGCACCATCAACACCGCCGCCACCCAGCAGGCTGTTATTGGCGGCATTAACAATAGCCTCTACCGGGCGTTGGGTAATATCGGCCTGCAGTAAATCAAGTTTGCATTTGCCAGTGTCTAACGATTCCATTTGATAGCATCGGAGACATCTTCAAAAAATGTACTGGTGAATTCAACATTGGAGTCATAAAACACGCCCAGCAGAACCAGCGCGACGAATAGTAAAATAAAGACGCCCGCACCAATCAGTTGTCCGATATCGAGCTTTTTTTTACGTTTTGGTTTTTTCATCTTGTGCTCATAAAATCAATTTGAGGATAATCCTAAAACAAAACACGACAATTACAAGTCACAATCATATCGCTATGCGCATGGCGTTATTCATTTCTGACAGTGTGGGCAATAAAACGTTGAGCGTTGTGCCTGGGTGATCTGTTTAATTGCCGCAGCGCAGTGAGGGCAGGGCTGATGTCCACGGCCATACACATTAAGGGTTTGCTGAAAGTAGCCCGGCTTGCCATCCTGCTGGGTAAAGTCACGCAGCGTGGTGCCGCCCTGTGCAATAGCTCGTTGCAGTATGTCCTTGATGGCATCAACCAGACGTTGATAGCGTGGCAGCGAAATGCGATCGGCGCGACGTAACGGGCTGATGCCGGCTGCAAACAGTGACTCACTGGCATAAATATTACCCACACCCACCACCACCTGACTGTTCATAATCAGGGTTTTAATTGCCACCTTGCGGTTGCGACTCAGTTGATACAGCTGCTGCGCATTAAACTCGTCATTCAGTGGTTCAGGTCCGAGTTTACTTAACAGCTTGTGCTGAAATGGATCGGTGCTGGTCCATAATAATGCACCGAAGCGTCGTGGATCCCGTAGTCGTAATACGGTTCTGCCGAACACAATATCGACATGGTCATGTTTTTCTGCCGGTGTACTCACTGGCAAAATGCGCAGGCTGCCGGACATGCCAAGGTGCAGGATGGCGGTACCTGCATCCGTATGCAGTAAAATATATTTTCCACGGCGCTCAAGCTGGCGAATACGCTGTCCTGTGAGCTGGCTTTTCAAGCGGGCTGGAATTGGCCAGCGCAGCTGTTTTTGCCGAATAATCACATCAGTGACTTTTTTATTTAGAATGTGTGGCTCGATGCCACGGCGAGAAGTTTCAACTTCCGGTAGTTCAGGCATCGGGTATTCCAAGCAGACGATTTTTCAACGCCGCATCCAGATGATATTCAATGCCCAGTTCGGGCCGTGCCAGTATCAGCCAGGGATTATCATCGGTGATTTCGAATTCAATCGTCTGCTGCGCCAGCTGTATTGTTATTTTGCCAAGTTGCTTGCGTGGCATGTAGGTGTGTACCGCAAATGCCTGGGCGCCCTTCCAGTTTTGCAGAATGGTCTGAATCTGATCTGCCGTCAGCTTTTTATTGCTCTGCCAGTGGCCTGCGTCATTCTGGTAGAGCTGTAATTGAGGGCTGCTAATTTCAAGCGGTTCTCTCTGTTGCAGCAGATACAGGTCAACCAGGCTGGCGGGTTGCGCGCTGACCAGCGGGTAGGTCTCATCGGCGTGCAGGCTGATTGTGTTGTTATGCAGCAGGTAGCGTTTATTATTTAGCGGGCTGGTTTTGCCAAAGGCAATTTCCTGCTGATTAAACTGGATACGCGCACGGGGTGGTTGCAGGCCATAATTCGCCAGATTCAATTGATCAACAGGCCAGGATTGTTCAACCGGCAGCTGGCTCAGTTTCAGCAGAGTGTTAACACGAAAAGCGTGGGCTTTAATCGCATAGGGTTGCTGCATCTGCCAGCTTTCATTGCCCGAGGCATCGCTGATTTTTTCAATCACAATGTCGTTGTTATCATCACGCGGGATGCGAATCAGGTTTATCTCATCGAGTTGCAGTTGACTCATGCGCTCAACCGGTGTCTGTGTGTTATCTTCGGCAGAAAAAATCACATACACTGCAAGCAGCAGTAGTAGCAAAAAAATATTAATGAGACTGCGAGAATTGATAGCCATGGCTGGATCAGGCCTTACGCCGACGATACCAGATTAACGCGCCGGCAGATAACAGCAGTACAGGCAGGCCGATTAAAAACAAGATGCCCAGCACCGATGCGCTGGTGGCCGACAGGTCGAGTTGCAGATCCGGTGCATTCTTCGGGCTGATATGCAGCAACTGTTCATTTTGTGTCAGCCAGTTCAGGCTTTTTAAAATAAAGTCCAGGTTGGCGCCATGCCCCAGTTGCTGGTTGCTGAGAAAATCACTGTCGCCAATAATCACCGCGCGTTGTGCAAGTGAACGGCCGTTGAGTGTCAGCTGTCGCTGCTGTGCAATGCCAATGCTCAATGGGCCGCGAATGTCGGTGAGTGCATCGAAGCTGGCCTGCTGGGTATAATCACCCTGCTCGGACCAGCTGTTATTCGAGGTAATCAGAAGTTCGGTGGCCAGCCAGGGATTTTCAGCCGGCTCGGTATCGGTATATCCGCTTGCAGGTTCTGCGGTGCTGCGCAATGCACTGGCCAGGGTGAACAGGGTGTAATACTGCATCTTTTCTGTGATCGGGTGCACCCGGTATTCCAGTATCGGAATGATCGCCGCATGTTCCAGCTGTAACATGCGATGAATTTCCTGGTTGTTATCCACCACAACCCCATCAATAAATTCAAGTTGTAATGCATCACTCAACGCTGTCTGTGACGGATCCAGTTGCGGGTCCTGTAGCCAGAGTAAATTGCCGCCAGCTTGAATATACGCCAGCAGTTTTTGCTGTTCGGTTTGCAGTAAGGGTTGTTGCAGTGTGCCCAGTATCAATAGCGGATTATGCTGTGAATCAAAATCTGCCAGTTCGTCCTGTAGCAGGTTGATCGGTCGAATGGCGAAACCCTGCTGAGTCAGTTGTTGTGCCAGCTGGCTATAGCCTCTGTCTGAGGTATCTGCCGGACTGCGTTCGCCGTGATTGCTGACAAACAGCAACTGCGGCCGGGTGTCGCGTTGCAGGCGCAACAGCGCATTGCCCAGATTCTGTTCATTGAGTTTATTGATCCGTTCCTTACGGTCGTGGTATTCGATAACGCTCTGGCCATAACGCTCGATGCCATCCTTGCGTGCCTGCTCGATATGAATATCCGCATTGATCAACTGGTAATGAAAGTTTTCTTTGTGCTGCTGGTAACGGCTGAGAATTTCATCTACCGCATGGTTCAGTTGTGGGTCATTGCTCTGGTAATGACGCAGCACAATTGCATCGGGCAATTGCTCGAGTAATTGCAGACTCTGCTCACTGAGTGAGTGCCGCGCGCCTTTGGTCCAGTCGCTGCGGATGTCATATTTGATACTGAGCCAGCCGGCAACACCAATGCAGCTGACGAACAGCAGGATAAAAATCAGGTGCTGGATGCGTAAGTTAAGGCGACTGTAACGGGAAACCTGCATCAGTGCTGTAACCGTTGTGCATCAAGTTGACGGATGCTCAGCACAATAAACAGCAGGCTGAACAGAACAAAATAGGCGATGTCGGATGTGTGCACAATGCCGCGCAGCATTTGCAGGCTGTGCTGGTTCATCGATATATAATTGAAAAAATTGGTCTGCCCGGCTTCCGTATTGCCGGCGATATTGATAATCCACAGCATAATCAGCAGGCCATAGGTGACCACCGCCGCGGTGATTGGTTGCTGACTGAGGCAGGACAGATACAGTCCCAGCGCGATAAAGGCGGAAATGGTTAAAAACTGACCCAGCAGGGCAGCGGCGAATTTCCCTATATCCAGTTCCGTGCCCAGCAGCAGTGATAACGGCATTAAGCTGGTCAGTACAATCAGCAAACTGAAAAACAGCAGTGCGCCCAGGTATTTGCCGAGCACAATCTGCGTCATCGACAGTGGCGAGGAAAACAGCAGTGGCAATGTGCCGTTCTGTTTTTCTTCGCTGATCAGTCGCATGGTAATCAGCGGCGCTATCATCAGCAGCAGAATTTTTGAAAAATCAAACAGTGGCGCGACAACCAGATCCGTCACACCCGGTGCATTACTGATTTTAATCAGTTCCGGTTGCAGCTGGTAAAACAGTTCGATCAGGCTGAGAAATTTCCACGCGAGTAAAATCTGCACCACCGCCAGAATCACCCAGGCCAGTGGCGAGAAAAACAGGCTGCGCAGTTCGCGTTGAGCAATCGCCCAGATCATGCAGCATCCTCGTCGAGGCTGGCGGCGTCACCACTGCTCAGGCCGATAAAAATCTGTTCCAGATTATTTTCCTGTAACTGAATCTGTAGCAGGCCCCAGTTTTTTTCAACGCAGTAACGGCTGATCTCGGCCAGCGATGCCTGCAGTTGCGCGCCCTCCAGCAGGTACTGTTGCTGGCTGAGCACCTGAGCCGAATCGACGCCAGGGATCTTCTGTAGCTGTGCCGCATCGACTGCCTGCTCAAGTTGTAATAACACGCGGTTGCTCTGTGTGAGTTGCTGCATGCTTTTATTGAACAGGCTGCGCCCCTGATGAATCATCTGCACCCGGTTACACACAGCCTGCACTTCCGGCAGAATGTGGGTGGATAAAATAATGCCGTGTCGTGCGCCCAGCTCGCCGATCAGCTCGCGTATTTCACGAATCTGAATCGGGTCCAGGCCCACCGTCGGTTCATCAAGAATAATAATGTCCGGCTGATGAATAATCGCCTGTGCGATGCCCAGACGTTGTTGATAACCCTTGGATAAATGACCGATCAGGCGTTTACCGTGCTGGCTTAAACCGCATTGCTGTTTGCTTTTATTGCGCTGCGCAGCAATGGATGCCTTGCTAACCCTGTGCAGCCGCGCCACATAGTCGAGGTATTCATCAACCGTCAGCTCATGGTAGAGCGGTGGCTTGTCGGGCAGATAACCGATATGACGTTTGGCCTGCGCCGGTTGTTCGAGCAGATCAAACTGCTTGATGGTGATCTGCCCGCTGCTGGGTGCCAGGCTGCCGCAGAGCATCTGCATGCAGCTGGTTTTGCCAGCGCCGTTGGGGCCGAGCAGTCCGAGAATGTCGCCCTGATGTAATTCAATACAGACATCATTCACCGCATGGGTATCGGCGTAATAGCGGTGCAGGTGCTGGGCATCAATCAGTGTGCTGGACATGGGGCAAAATACTATCAGGAAATGACCAGCATACAAGCATCACCGTATGCTGGCGGATTAAAACTTTCTCATCAGGCAGCGGCTTCGGTATGATGCGCAAAACAAGTGCATGCTGAAAATACAGATAATGAAAATATGTAGATTGATCGCAGATAACGGGTTGCAAACAGAGGCCGGGAACTCAATGCGCGTTAAACAACCTGGCTACGCTTTGCCTGTGCCGGTGGTTGACTGATGGCAACACACTGGCTTGGCGTGGATACCGGCGGCACCTTTACCGACTTTGTTTATTATGACGGCAAGCAGCTGCGCATACACAAGGTGCTGTCAACGCCCCGGGCACCGGAGCAGGCAATACTGCAGGGTATTGAAGAACTGCAGCTGGACGTGCGCGGCCTGCATCTGGTGCATGGTTCCACCGTGGCCACCAATGCGGTGCTGGAAGGCAAAGGGGTCAACACGGTGTATGTCACCAATCGCGGCTTTGCCGATGTGTTGAGCATTGGTCGTCAGGCACGCAGTGAGCTGTATAACCTGATGCCGCGTCCCCGTCCTCCCTTGATTCCTCGAAGCCATTGTCTGGAAGTGAATACCCGCCTCAGTGCGCAGGGGGAATTACTGCAGGCGTTAAGCGAGGAGGATATTGACCAGCTGTGCCAGCAGGTGCGTGAGTTAAACGCGGATGCGGTGGCGATTAATCTGCTGTTTTCATTTCTTGATGCGCGTCAGGAGCTGGTGCTGAAACAGGCGCTGCAGAAGGATGCACAGTGGCAGGGCTTTGTCTGTATATCGTCGCAGGTGCTGGCGGAGTACAGGGAATATGAACGGGGCATGGCCACTGCACTGAATGCCTACGTGGGGCCATTGATGCAGGGCTACCTGACGCGTCTTGAAAACGCACTCAATGCCGAGGGCGGTTCACCTCAAGCGTCACCAGCGGAGGCGGCCTCGCAGGGCCTTGCCAGCCTGTCGATACTGCAAAGCTCAGCCGGTAGCATCAATGCGGCGCAGGCGGCAGAACATGGCGTACACCTGTTGTTGTCCGGCCCGGCGGGTGGTCTGAAAGGTGCGCAGCAGGTCGCGCAACTGGCTGGGCACAGTCGTCTACTGAGTTTTGATATGGGTGGCACCTCCACCGATGTGGCACTGATCGACGGTGATATTCGTCTGACCTCGGAGGCCAGCATCGCCGGTTACCCGGTGGCGGTGCCCATGGTGGAGATGCACACCATCGGCGCCGGTGGTGGTTCGATTGCCACGGTGGATGCCGGCGGGCTGCTCAATGTGGGGCCACAGTCTGCCGGTGCCGATCCCGGCCCGGCCTGTTATGGCAAGGGCGGGCAGCAGACCACAGTCACCGATGCCAATCTGTTGCTGGGGCGTCTGCGCGTCGATGGTTTCAAGTCTTCCAGTATGCAGCTGGATCTGGCGGCGGCGAGAGCTGCGATGCAGCCACTGGCAGAGTCGCTGGATCTGTCGATGGAAGAGGCTGCGCTGGGGGTGATCCGCATTGCCAATGAGCACATGGTGCGTGCGCTGCGCAAAATTTCACTGGAACGCGGGCATGATCCGCAGGACTTTGTGCTCGTCTGCTTCGGTGGCGCGGGCGGTCTGCATGTGTGTGCACTGGCGGATGCGATGGGCATGCGTCAGGCGCTGGTGCCGACCTGTGGCGGTGTGCTCTCTGCACTGGGCATGCTGGTGGCGCAGCCGTCACGGGAGCTGTCCCATTCATTGTTACAGCCACTGCAGCAGCTGGACGAGGTGCAGCTGGAGTCGCTGTTCGAGCAGATGCAACAACAGGGCATGGCGGATATGCAGCGTGAACTGAACGTGCCAGCGCAGATCAGTCGTTCGCTGGACTTACGTTATCAGGGGCAGAGTTTCAATCTCAACCTGCCGTGGATGCCGCTGGCCGAGTTGCAGCAGGCCTTTCACGACCTGCATCAGCGCACCTACGGGCATGCGCTGGATCTGCCGGTGGAGCTGGTGAATCTGCGTCTGCGTCTGCAGGGTGAAGCGCCACCGTTTGTGCTGCCGCGCATCGACCCGCTCGAACTGCCCGGGTCATCCAGATCATCAGAGTCATCCGAATCAATTGAACCTGCATGGGTCGAGTGCGCTGGTTTCGAGCGCCTGCTTCCGCTGTATCAGCGCGAGCAACTGCTGGCCGGCCAGAAAATTGTGGGCCCGGCGCTGATTATTGAAGCAGTTTCCACCACCCTGCTGGCAGAGCACTGGCAATGCCGGGTCGACCCCTGTGGCAATCTGTTATTGCAGCGAATCTGACGGTTTTGCGGCTGTCTGGACAGTGAATTTTCACCTGCAATGATTGCTTCATGCGCGCGGATGTCTGTGCTTTAATTGCGCTCTAACCACGCTAATACCAAAGAGAGAAATGCTATGAAAAAACCAGTAGTCAGTATGCTGTTAGGCTTGATGCTCCTGCCGTTTGCGCTGCAGGCTTCAGACCTGGAGAAAGAACAACGCTGGGCCGATCAGATTGTCGATTTTCTGATTGAAGGCGAAGCCGAGTGGCTGGATGTGGGTGATCACGAAGCTCTGGCCATTTACACCGAGTCGGCGCAGGATGATGTGCGCGGCGGAGTGATTGTGGTGCATGGCTCCGGCGTACACCCCAACTGGCAGGATGTGGTGCATCCACTGCGTACCGGCCTGGCGCAAAAAGGCTGGGCAACCCTGTCAATCCAGATGCCGGTGCTGCATAACGAAGCCGAATACCACGAGTATGCGCCCTTGTTTGATGAAGTGGCACCGCGCCTGGATGCAGCGATTAAAAACCTGCAGGACAAGGGTATCAACAATATCAGCATCGTGGCTCATAGCCTGGGTTCGGCGATGTCTGCCTATTACCTGTCCACCCATCCCGAGGCAAAGGTGAAGTCATTTGTCGCAGTGGGTATGCCGGGGCCACGTGAAGACCCGCGTATGGATACACTGAAGGCGCTGCAGAAAATCAAACTGCCGGTACTGGATCTGTACGGCGAAAAAGACCTGGAGTATGTGCTGGAATCCGCACCCGGGCGTAAACAGGCGGTAGAAAAAAATAGCGGCAGCCAGCAGGTTGTGCCTGCCGCCGATCACTTCTTTGTGGGGCACAATGCCGCGTTGATAGACCGTGTTGACCGCTGGTTAAGCCAGAACAATAGTAATTAGCCGTTAACGAAGGTGAAGTTCTGAACAGCCTCTACATGCTGTTCAGAACATCCTCCGCCCAGTTGATTGCTTCGATATTAATATCCGACAGGGTGCCGGCAGGCAGCTCGGCAAAGCGAATATTGACCCAGTCACCTTCCTCCTGCGCCAGCACACAATTCAGTGCTTGCCCCGCTTCACCCTGACGATGCAGCAGTGCATGGCCGACATTGTCTGCCAGTGGCAGTGGCTTGATCAGTTCACTCAGGCTTTTGTCCATTAACAGATCCAGTGAAGACAGCATGCCCACGGTGAAGAATACATCCGGGTTGCTCAACCCGGCGCGCTCCGCCAGTAGCTCGCAACTGCGCGCGCGTATCATCGAGATGCGCAGCTGTTCGCGAGGCTTGTTATCCATCTCACTCAACGCCAGCATGGAAGCCCAGCTGGTGAGCTGTTTGCGTCCCATCATTACAGTTGCGTGCTGAATCGATTCGATTTTGCTGGAACGGCGAAATAGCGGCGTGTTCATTAACTGCAGCAATTTGTAACTCAGCGCCACATCCTGGCTGATAATGTCCACCACGCTTGTGGTGTCAGTATCCGGGTTGTGCAGGGTGGACAGCAGGTTAATCACATTCATCTGGCTGGCGCTCAGCGACTCGCCGCGCACAATGCGGGGTCGGTTGAGAAAATAACCCTGAATATAATCCGCGCCCAGGCGGTGGCAGTTTTCGTATTGTTCGTGGCTGTTGACGTGATCGGCGAGCACCAGCGGGTGCTGCTTTTTCAATGTGGCCAGATGCTGCTTGATCTGTGCGGCTTGCAGCTCATCGATATTCATTATAATAATGTCCGCCAGTTTCGCCAGCGGCTGCAATGTCGGGTGCTGTAAATAATTTTCCAGTGCCAGTTTATAGCCCTGCTTGTGCAGGCGCAGAATGCCTGCCAGTATTTCATCGCTGATTTGCAGTTGCGCCGGTATTTTCAGAATCACCTGGGCAACGGGCAGGGGGAGTACATAATCACTTTTTAAAAAATGTTCCGACAGGCTGATCAGGGCGAGGCTTTTACCGGCCAGCCGTTCAATGCCAATGTCCATAAAGGCGTTGATAATCAGTTGCGAGGTGGCCTGGTCGGAAGGGGGCCGGGTGTTCGACTGTTCTGTCTGTGGACTGAGCTCATAGGCATAGACGTCGAGATCCCGCGTGTATACCGGTTGTCGAGCCACTAGAATTTCAGCCATGATTTATCATTTCCTTGAAATTTATATTGGCGAGTCACTCAACTTGAAGTGTCTTGCCGCCTGCACAGGTGACGTTTGTTATGTTCACCCTCAAGCTTTGCAGGCACTATAGTTACAAAATGCTGACACAAAAAAACCCGCAGACTGTGCGGGTTTTTTCTACATACAGAAAAGCCTTACTTGATTTTGGCTTCTTTATACATCACATACTTGCGAATAGTGGGATCAAACTTTTTGATCTCCATTTTCTCAGGCATGTTTTTCTTGTTCTTGTCTGTGGTATAGAAATGACCTGTACCGGCAGATGAAACGAGTCTGATTTTTTCACGCATGATTCTGTTCCTTAAACCTTTTCGCCACGGGCACGCATTTCAGTCAGTACGCTATCGATGCCTTTCTTGTCGATAACACGCATGCCAGATGCAGAAACACGCAGTTTAATAAAACGCTTTTCGCTCTCCACCCAGAAACGGTGGTTGTGCAGATTAGGCAAAAAACGACGACGCGTCTTGTTATGCGCGTGTGATACATTGTTACCTGCCATCGGCTTCTTACCGGTGACCTGACATACTCTAGCCATGGATGACTCCAGTCAAAAATCTCAAATAATGGAGCCTGTTGCCGATTTCTAGCGAACAAACTCTGAAAATACGAAGGGGCGTGATCATACCGGATTCATCCGGGCTAAACAAGCAATTCTGACGGGCTGAAGTGAAATTTCCGTTAAACATTGCGCTCCGGACAGCATAGCGCGTCGGGAAGATTGGCAGCGCTACGCACTTCGCGGTATAGTGAGCGCGCATTCTAGCAGATAAGAACGGCAGATAATATCTGTTTAAGTTACTGAAAATCAACAATTTACAGCTTTCCCCTCCGAGCATTAACAGAAGAATTCAAAGAAACTATGGATATTGTATACATACGCGACCTGCGCATTGAGACCGTGATTGGCATTTATGACTGGGAAAGGGAGATCCGCCAGACCGTGAGCCTGGACCTGGAAATGGGCACTGACATCCGTCGCGCCGGTGAAACCGACCACATTGACGATACGCTGGATTATAAATCGGTGGCCAAGCGGCTGATCGAGTTTGTCGGCGGCTCCGAATTCCAGCTGGTGGAGGCACTGGCGGAAAACTGTGCGCAGATCGTGTTGAATGAGTTTGACGTGCCCTGGCTGAAGTTGCGCCTGAGCAAACCCGGCGCGGTCACCGGCTCGCAGGATGTGGGCGTGATTATCGAGCGCAGCAAGGCCTGATATGGCAGCGGTCTACATCAGCCTGGGCAGCAATATCGATCGCGAAGTACTCACCCGCGCCGGTGTTGCTGCGCTGCGGCAACGCTTTGGCGAGCTGCAGCTGTCCTCGGTGTACCGCAGCGAGGCGGTGGGCTTTGAGGGTGAGGACTTTTACAATATGGTGATTGGCCTGCAAACCGATGAAGACGTGCACAGCGTGTACCAGGCTTTACGCGGAATAGAGGATGCCCACGGCCGTGACCGCAGTGGCCCACGTTTTTCCTCGCGAACCCTTGATCTGGACCTGCTGCTGTATGATGACCTGGTGCTTAAGGATGGTAAGCTGGAACTGCCGCGGGATGAAATACTCAAACGTGCGTTTGTGCTCTGGCCACTGGCGGAAATTGCCGGTGAGCTGCGCCATCCGCTGAATCATAAAAGTTACACCGAGCTGTGGCAGGCGTTTGATAAAACAAAAGAAGTGCTGCAGCCGATTGCCTTTGATTTTTCCTCACCATCCTGACCTGGCTGAACCGCTTTAAATATTGATGCTGCGCCCGCCGCACACCGGTATCACCTGGCCGGTGATGTAGTCACCTTCCAGCACCAGAAAGCGCACCGTTCTGGCAATGTCTTCTGGCCCACCCTGGCGTTTTAGTGCGGTGCGTTCAAGGATGGATGTCTGAACCTCCGGCGCCAGTTCGCTCTCCGGCCACATAATGGCGCCGGGGGCAACTCCGTTTACACGTATCTCCGGGCCAAGTTCCCTGGCCAGTGACTGGGTCAGCATCGCCAGCCCCGCCTTGGCGGCGCAATACACCGGGTGTGCTTTCATCGGACGGAAGGCGTGTACATCGACGATATTGATAATACAGCCGTGGCTCTGTTGCAGATAGGGCGTTGCTGCCTGCGACAGAAAAACCGGCGCCTTCAGATTGCTGCCCATCAGGTCATCCCAGTGCGCCTCGGTAATCTCGCCCACCGGCGTCGGGTAAAAGCTGGAGGCGTTATTCACCAGTGCATCGAGTCGTCCCCAGATGGCGGCGGCCTGATTCACCAGTTGCGGCAGTGAGGCGGTGTCGAGTAAATCCGCCTGCAGCATCGCCGCAGAATCGGCGCGCTGCTGATTGAGTGCATCGCACAGTTCAGTTGCCTGCTCAGACGAGTTGCGATAATGGATCACCACGTTCATACCTGCTGCGTGCAGGGTGCGGCATATCTCGGCGCCAATGCGCGCTGCGGCGCCGGTGATCAGTGCGACTTTTGTTTCGCTGCCCTGGTTCTGGCCCGGGTTCTGGCCCGGATTCTGGCTTTGGTTCTGCGGGTGTTGTGTCATAGAATGTCGAATCAATAGAAAGTGAATCAGAAAAGCTCAATAATCAAAAAAGTACAAATAACTATAAAAGCCCAGTAATTACAAAAGCTGAAAAATATCTGCATGCAAAGCGTCAATCTACCGCAACCCACCGACATTGAAAAGCAGCACAGTGAAAAACTGAGTGCGCTGATCGCCGAGCGAATCGAGCAGGCGGGTGGCTGGATCTGCTTTGCCGATTACATGCAGCTGGCATTGTACGCACCGGGGCTGGGTTACTACAGCGCCGGCCTGCACAAGTTCGGCGAGGCCGGTGACTTTATCACCTCAGCGGAAATCGGTTCGTTGTTTGCGCGCACCCTGGCACGCCCGCTGGCGCAATTGCTTGGCGATATACCCGCCGCCAGCCTGCTGGAGTTCGGTGCAGGCTCGGGCCAACTGGCGGCAGACCTGCTGGCCGAGTTAAATAACATGGGGCAGCTGCCGGAACGCTACCTGATTGTCGAACTCAGTGCCGAGCTGCGACAGAGACAACAGCATACCCTGCAACTGCAGGTGCCGGAGTTACTGCACTGCGTGCACTGGCTGGATCAGCTGCCAGACACTGCGCAGAAACTGATTGTAATTGCCAATGAAGTACTGGATGCGATGCCGGTGACGCGCTTTTCTATAAAAGATGGCAAGGTGTATGAGCTGGGTGTGAGTTTACATCAGCTTGAGGATGGACCTGAAGGTCAGCATGAGCTGCAAATGCAATCACGACTCGCCGATGAGTCATTGCAACAACAGGTCGAGGCGCTGCAGATTGAAACCGTGCCGGGCGTTGAATACCACAGTGAAATCAATCAGACGATTGCGCCCTGGCTCAAATCGGTTGCCGAAAGTATTGAGCAGGGTGCGATCTACCTGATCGATTACGGTTACACCCGCAGTGAATATTATTCAGCAGAGCGGCATATGGGGACCTTTATCGGTTATTATCGACACCGTGCACTGGATGCGCCGCTGTGGTATCCCGGCCTGCAGGATCTCACCGCGTTTGTCGATTTTACCGCGGTGGCCGAAGCCGCACTGCAAGCCGGGCTGGATGTGGACGGCTTTACCTCGCAGGGTAATTTTCTGCTCGACTGCGGGCTGACCGAGGTCATGCAGGAAACTGACAGTGCAGGCGAAATCGAACAGCTGCAATTATCACAGCAGATGAAAACCCTGAGCCTGCCCGGTGAAATGGGCGAGCGCTTTAAGGTGATCGGCCTGTCGAAAGGGCTGAAGCAGAACGTGCCCGGTTTCAGTCTGCGTGATTTACGTTACAGTTTGTAAGCGGCAAACAGAAGCGCCTTAAATAAAGATACATATGGAAGCTCTGAATAATTCATCCATGAATTATCAGAGCAAAAACAAATCAAAATGCGATTTTGATTTGTTTTTCATTTTCAATAACTTACCAGTTATTGAAAATGGCGACACATCCTTGTGCCGCGGTACCTCTGAGTTTTTCAGAGGTTCCATATAAAAAACAGATAAATAATAAAAATAGCAAACGGAAGCCTGATGGATTTTTTACAGATTTTGATTCTCGCCCTGGTGCAGGGTGTCACCGAATTTCTGCCCGTCTCCAGTTCAGCGCACCTGATACTGGTGCCCATACTCAGCGGCTGGCAGGACCAGGGTCTGGCCTTCGACGTGGCGGTGCATGTAGGCACGCTGGCCGCGGTGGTTTTATATTTCCGTAAGGAGATCGGCAAGATGACCGTCTCCTGGCTGGGTTCGGTCAGCGGCAGAGGCATGGATGCCGATGCCAAACTGGCCTGGGCGGTATTGCTGGGTACCATTCCGGTTGGCCTGTGCGGCCTGCTGTTCAAGGACCTGATCGAAGAACACCTGCGCCATCCCTATGTGCTGGCCACAACTACATTACTGTTTGCATTGCTGCTGTGGTGGGCCGATGCCAGAAGCCGCGGCCAACGTGATGAATACAGCATCGGCTGGCTGGATATCCTGTTTATCGGCCTGGCACAGGCACTGGCGTTAATTCCAGGCACCTCACGCTCCGGCGCCACCATGACCGCCGCACTGTTCCTCGGCTTAAGCCGTCAGGCGGCGGCACGCTTCTCATTTCTGCTATCCGTTCCGGTGATTGTACTGGCCGGTGGCCTGAGCACACTGGACTACCTGGAAACCGCCACCATCGATGACATGCAGCCGTTGATGCTGGGCGCGCTGCTCTCCGGTGTCAGTGCCTATTTCTGCATTCACTATTTTCTCAAGCTGCTGGAAAAAATCGGCATGATGCCGTTTGTGATTTACCGCATTGTGCTGGCGGTGTTTTTGTTTGTTATGTTTTACTGATGGAAGTTTAAATACAGCCGATAAATATCATGGAATATTAAAATGAAAAAGCATCTAAGAGTTATCGCCATATTAACTTCTATAATAGTTCTTTTGTCCTGTGGTGAAAAATGGACATGCCAAAGCAGAGGTAAAACATTGTTCTCAGTTAGTGAGTCAGGCAAACTAGGTAGTGCTGATGAAGGTTGTTCTTGTAGTGAAGTCAGGGCCTTTGAACTTAAAGTGCTTGGTGAAGTAGATGGCGCTGCTTTGAAAAGAGACTTTGGTTGTGATTAAAAAATAAAAGAAAAAATGGCTCTGGCCACTTTTCTCTGCTTTTATTATATATCGCTATAAAAGAGATGCATTTAGATTATGGATAAAAAAATAAGTAAAAAACCGCACATTATTGGTGAAGTAGTGGATTTATTTTGCGGGGTTGGTGCTTTAAGTCATGGGCTTAAGCGCTCTGGCCTAAAAATTGTTGCCGGTTATGATACTGATTCACGATGCAAATTTGCATTTGAAGAAAATAACGATGCAATATTTTGCGCTAGAGATGTAGCCAAGTTAACTGCTAATGAAATAAAAGGTCACTTCAGTGGAAATGTGCCTTCTATTCTTGCTGGTTGCGCCCCATGTCAACCATTTTCAACATACAAGCAGCGTTATGATGAGGATCCAAGATGGAATTTGGTGTCGAAATTTGCTGATCTTGCAGTTAGTGTAAGTCCAGATTTTGTAACAATGGAAAATGTGCCAGCATTGCTTAGGTATAAAAATGGGAAAGTGTTCGAAGGCTTTTGTCAGTCGCTTAAGAAAGCTGGCTATAAAGTTGAATGGACAGTAGCCAAATGTGAAGAGTTTGGTGTTCCGCAAAAAAGGCGAAGACTTGTGGTTATAGCCTCAAAAAGCAAGAATATACAGCCTTTACGTCCTACAAGAAAAAAAATTATAACTGTACGTGAAGCTATTGGAAATCTGCCTAAGTTAGAAGCAGGGACGGCTCATCCAAAAGACCCGCTTCATATGGCGGCGTGTCTATCTGCCATTAATTTGGAAAGAATTAAAGTTTCAACTCCGGGAGGGAGTTGGCGTGAATGGCCCAAAGAGCTACGCTCACCATGTCATCGTCGTGCCTCTGGGAAGACGTATTCAGGTGTTTATGCGCGAATGACATGGGATGCCCCTTCTCCAACAATGACGACGCAATGTTACGGATATGGTAATGGAAGATTCGGTCACCCGGAACAAAATCGTGCCATTTCTCTTAGAGAAGCTGCAATACTTCAATCATTTCCTCGGCGTTATAAGTTTGTTCCAAAAAGTGAACCAATTTCCTTCACTGAGGTTGGTAAATGGATAGGGAATGCAGTTCCCGTAAGGTTAGCTGAGGCGATAGGGAATAGTATAATAAAGGCTATTTAGGCGGATTTTGCAATGAGAAAAAAGTCAGAAGATAATTTTAATTTTGAAATTTCTTTAAGCGTATTGAATCATCTGGGGAGGAATCTATACAGGAATTTTATAACAGTCTTGGGTGAAGCTATTTCTAACGCTTGGGATGCCGATGCGAAAAATGTATGGATTGAAATTGATAAAGAAAAACAAACATTTAGTATAAAAGACGATGGGGTTGGAATGGATTCCAACGATTTTCAAACAAAATTTCTAAAGATTGGCTATAGTAAACGTGCAAATGGAGTAATGCAGACTCGTTTAAAAAGGCCTTTTATTGGCGCAAAAGGCATCGGAAAATTAGCGCTATTATCCTGCGCTAAACGCATATCTATTTTTACTAAAAAGCATAACACTCCTTATGTAGGTGGTGTGATTGATAACTCAGGTCTTGACTATGCAATTAAGAGTGATCTTACGCCTGATAAATATTTGCTTGAGAACTTAGATATTGATCTAATAAAAAATTTAAAAAAGGGCCACAAAAAAGGAACTATAATTTATTTTGAAGAGGTAAAAGATCAAATAAGGAATTCAATAGCGCATATAAAAAAGTTAATAGCGTTGAACTTTCATTTTTCTTTAATTGATAAAGGCTTTTCAATATATGTTAATAATGAAAAGGTCTCTTTTAATGACATAAAGGACTTGATTGATGCAACTGAATTTGTCTGGGTTATCAATAATTTAAATGATGATTTTGTTAAAAGGTTTAATAAATTAAAAAGTGGCAAGATTCAACTAACAACGTCTTTAGATGTTAAAGGGTTTATAGCGTCTACAGAAAAGCCTAGGAATTTAAAAATTACAGGCACGGACGAACGAGCAACTATAGATCTATTTGTAAATGGGCGGCTAAGAGAAAAAAATATCCTAAGACATGTTCCCACTCAAAGAATTGTTGAAAGCTATATTTATGGGCAGCTACACTTTGACTCAATGGATGTTGCTGGGAAAGACCCTTTTACAAGTAGTAGAGAGGGTGTTGTAGAGGATGATGAGAACTTTCAGTCTTTGCTAGATTATCTCAGACGAACTGCGCTGCCAGAAGTGTTTGATTCATGGGATAAGTTGCGACTTGAAAGAGGCGACGAGGGAGATGTTGATAATACTCGAAAGACAGTCAAAGAGAGAAAGGCTCGAGACTTGTACTCTGCTACAAAAAATGAGTATAAACCCGAGAAAGATTCTCCAAATAAAGATCAAGTGGATGACTGGTTGAACTTGCTTCGTGATGATGCTGAATTTAATCTTTCATCCTATGCCGACTGTTTTTTGTCTGAAAATTTAGTTCGAAAGTTTATTGAAGAAAATAAGCTTAAGCTTAAGAAAGGCGTTAAAAGCGAAGCCCAAGATTGGCGGAAGCGTGAAGCAGAAAAAAAAGGTAAGGCTAATTTAAGTTTTGATATAAGAAAAGACAATGCTGATATAAGTTATTTGGGTATGGATGCGCTTGCACTTACGGTTGAAGGAAGCAAAGATAGAAATGGAAAGCAGTCATTATGCGAAGATGCAATTGCATATGCGCCTGTTCGAAATGTCGTTGGGCATACGGGACTTCTTACTGATATAGGAAAAGCTCATCTAAGCCTGAAGTACGAAAATATTAAGGCCAGATTGAAGGCTCTAATTTCTGAAAATAAAGAATAAGTGAATAAGTGGGGTCAGAATGAACCCAGTTTTGTCTAATATTAGCAACAATTGAGATCTGGCCTCGCTTGATTTCTAGATATGACAGCAGTGTAAACACTCGCTGTTATTTTCATAACGTTGTATATTCGCCAGTGTTGTCTCGGTAATATTGCTTAATGCCTGTTCGGTAAAAAAGGCCTGATGACCGGTAATTAAAACATTGGAAAAAGTAAGCAGGCGCTCAAAAAGGTCATCGGGAATAATTTCATCTGAAAGGCCCTGGAAAAATATATTTTCATCCTGCTCGTATACGTCAAGTCCAAGGTAGGGTATTCCGGGGTCAGTATACTTATTAATCAGGTTTCTCCGCCTCGGGTGGTGAAATAGATATACTGTCCCCTAGATTACGGCCCCATTAATAATTGGAATTTGATAATACGGAATTCTATATAATTCGATGGATTACGAGATTTTATTTATTACTTTTAGAACAACAATAAATCAGGAAGATACATGCTTACATTTAAAACCCAATTCCCGATCAATGAGAAATACAATGCTGAAAATCTTATAGAGGCTGGACGTATTTGGTTGGCTGGTAGTCCATATTCGTCACTTGCAGAGGTCATGGCTAATGCCAAAGATATAAAAGATGGTTGGAGAGTCTCAAAAGAGAAGGAGTCTATTGTTTTTGCCAATCATGTTAACGGCGTTAATGTCTGTGGTTTTCGACATGAAAACACAGATGAAAATGAAATGAGGTGGGTCACTGAGGTTGTCGGTTTTAAATTCCAAAACAAGTTTATCTTGTCAGTGCAACTTGATGTTGGTTCTGAGTTACCCGTAGAAAAAATTGACTATGGAAAGCGGCCCCATTTCTTAAAGACAGTAATGCAAGAAATCGGTGGTGGGACTGATGGTATGCTTCGTGTAATAGACAGGCCGCATTACCTTAAAGACAATGAAGTGGGGCTTGCAGCAGACTTGATAAATTCTCATGCTGGATGCTTAATGCCAATTGTTTATGTTAGTGCTGATGACGACGATACAGCACATATAAATCCTATTATGTTGGCACAATGGCTTTCTGGGATGGCGCATATTGTTGTTGAGCCAAATAGAGATTTTTCATTTGGACTAATGAGTAAGGTGTCAAATGAAAATGCCTATGGTGGAGCAGTAGCAATATACTGGCCTGATGGAATAGGAAAGTGGCTTTTTATGCCGAAATATGAATATTCCGATCCGAGATCTATGCAAATAGCTATCGCAAGAAAAGTGAGACAATCTCTTTTGTCTCAAAGAACAAAGCGTGAATGCACTTGGGGGTACATACAGGAGCTTAAATCTAAAGAGCGGATAGATAGTCTCAAACAATCAGGTAGCGCAGAAATTGATGATTTTGTAGCAGCCTTCGACGATGAGATAGCAAGTAAAAATGAAGAAATTAGTCGACTTGAGCAAGAAATTAACCGTTTAAAATATGGTAATTATTCAAGTTCTAGTGACGATGCGCCAGAGTATAAAGCTTTGCAACTAACAAGTTCAGAGACAGACCTCTACCAAGGCGAACGCCTAGAGATAGTGATAGATGCAATTACTAATTCTATTAATACAACTCAACCGCATACTCGTAGACGTAATATTCTTGAGGATATACGTGACTCTAATCTTGAAACTGGTGAGCGTGATTCGATATTAGAATGCCTGAAGGAGTTACTTAGGTCATACAAATCCATGAACGCTTCTACTAGAAAGGAGCTTGAGAGACTGGGCTTTGAAATTACCGAAGAAGGTAAACACTATAAATTAGAGTTTCGCAATGATAAAAGATATCACTTTAGTCTTTCAAAGACAGGAAGTGACCACAGAGGCGGGTTGAATGCTTTTGCCGAAATCAAAAACAAACTCTTCTAAAATTAAAGCGAAAAGGGATCAGAGCGACCCCCCCCCCCAATAAAAAATAAAGGACAATCGGGAATTCTGGGGACACAATACTTATTTATTGACAGTTTGTGTTAATTAGGCCATCTTTTTCAACATGGCAAGGATAGCTAGAGTCGTTGTACCGGGAGTACCCCATCATATTACCCAGCGGGGTGTTCGCCGCATGGAAACCTTCTTTAATGATGAGGACTATGAAGTTTACCTGTCATTGATGCGGGAGTGGTGTCAGTCATCGGGCGTTGAAGTGTGGGCGTATTGTCTGATGCCAAACCATATACATCTGGTTGCTGTGCCTGGCAGCGAAGAGAGTCTGGCGCGCGGTATTGGTGAGGCGCATCGACGATATACCCGATATATTAATTTTAAAAATAGATGGAAGGGTTATCTCTGGCAGGGACGCTTTGCCTCATTCCCGATGGACGAAAACTACCTGCTGGCGGCAGTGCGATACGTGGAATTAAACCCGGTGCGAGCCGGAATAGTACGCAATGCTGAGGATTATACCTGGAGTAGTGCGAGAGCCCATCTTGCAGGCGTGGACGACGCTCTGGTGAAAGTGCAACCTATGCTGGGCCGTGTCAGTAACTGGGCAGAGCTACTGGGTAATCAGGATACAGGCTTGTTTGATGACGTGAGAAAGCATGAGCGTACAGGCCGGCCTTTGGGCAACGACAGCTTTGTAAATAAACTTTCATCTATGCTTGGGCGTGAGCTTGGGAAGATGAAGCCCGGCCCTAAACCTAAGGGGAATTAAGTATTGTGTCCCCATATTTAAGTGTGGGAATTAAGTATTGTGTCCCCATATTTTGCTGGGGACTTTGTGTCCCCATATTTTTCATATTCTGGATCACCTGTATAACGATCGTACGCCGCGCAGCAGATGGCTCATGCCCGGTACTTGGTTAGCCAGTATAAACAGGGCGTACGCCGGATTTAGAGCTGAAGCATGTTCACGGTATTTTTTTAATGACTGGGCCATGGCAGTGTGGTCATTGTTTAGCAGGTACTGTCGCCATAAGGCATGGTTGCTGGAACGGTATACCCGGCTGACCTCGTCGCCATATTGCTGGCAGAATGTTTCATCACACAGGTACAGTCGTTCGATCATACTAACCCTGTAATCCAGCTGTTTTACCCAGGGGGTTCGGGTCAGCCGGTGCTCGTCCTCATGACTTCGATTGAATGCAGTGTCATGATCGATATAGGCGACCGAGTTATTTCGCGACAGTCTGGCAAAAAATTCCCAGTCGCCGCATATGGGATCCTGTTCATTGAAGCGTAAATCTTCAGGAATCTTGCTGCGTCTTACCAGTGCAGTGCTGGGTAGTACATAGTAGTGGCTTAACGAAGCCTTATATATGCTGCCAAAATACACCCGTGTGGATCCGGGTATGGCATGGTTCCCGGCCAGGCCAGCTTCATCGATGGTGAACGAACTGTCGTAAAAACTATCCCAGTCGGGAGACGTGCTGAACCAGGTTTGAATGCCATCGGGGCGTATGCTGGTACTGTCTCGATAGATGGAGAAGTTGCTGAAGCAGAATGCCAGTTCGGGAAAACGCTCCATCAGTTCGACCTGAATCTCCAGCTTGCAGGGGTGCCAGATATCGTCGTCATCCAGTAAAGCAATGTACTCGCCGCGAGCACAGGACAGTGCATTGTTGCGAGCGTTATTAACACCGCCGTTGGCTTGTCGGATCACACGGATTGCATCGCCATAGGCGGCCAGTGTGTTGTTTGTCTCGATTATCGACCCGTCGTCTACGACAATCAGTTCGAAATCTCTGCTTGACTGCGCAAGTACGCTGTCGATTGCTTCGGTTACCAGCGATGGTCTGTTGTAGGTGGGTATGATGACGCTTGTTTTCATTTTACGATTCCTTGTATCATGCGCACTCTGGAAGTATATGTAATTGATAACAAGAAAAACCATATTTTTTGTAATGTTATTAAGCGGTTAAATTAAAACAATTAATTCAACTCCGGGGGGGCTATTCCATTGTGTTCCCAGCTTATCGAGCTCCGCAGGTGTGCTCGAATCAATATCATAATCAATAGCCCCCCTGGGTGATAATGTGTTGGTGGGGTTAAATAGATCCTGTTGATTTATCAGCTGACGCTGGTTTTTGCGTGTCAAATAGTCGTGGTTTGCAGATCCGTCGCAACATATTGCATCAACAGCTCGGCACTGGTGCCATCATATGGGTATACGGCTTTACCCAGGCTGAAGCTCATATCGATACTGTGTGAATCAATCTCGAAAGGTTCGGACAGGGTTTTCGTCAGTCGCTGGATCAGTTTGCTCAGCGCCTGCTTATCCACGATCTGCGGTATCAATATAATGAAGCTGTTGTCTTTGCTGCGGGTTATGGTGTCCGGTTCGCGGAAGGTCTGCTGCAAACGCGCCGCCAGCGTGATTATCAACTGCTCACAGAAGGCCTGCCCGTGGCGTTGCTGAATCTTGCTGACGTTGTCAGGCATCACCATCAACAGGGCGAAAAGATTGGTACTGCGTTCGGACAGAGCAACCGCCTGGTTTAACCGGTCCATCAGCAAATACTCATTGGGCAAATGGGTCAGGGTGTCATGGGTTGCTGTATAGGCGTTTGCGTTCATCTCATTCTCCTGTATTGCATGGAGTATATCGCTGTATTTGACACTATGCATTTGTACTAGTGCCATAAACAGGTCGCTGAATGGAACAGCCATCTACAGTGTCTAATTTTATTCATAATGATCAGAAGTTGTCACTAACATTAATTATCCTTATGATTGTCCATTCATTCACTAACAGGCATCAAGCCGAGGCGGCATATGTTGATTGATGGCCCATTTGATTTACAGATTATGCAAGATGACAGCACTCGCGAGCTGCATATTCGTTATAAAGAGGCATATCAGGCACTGGATCTCGCCAGCCGAGTTCAGCAGATGCAGCAACACCTGCGTGAGCTGGAGGCGAATTATCAGGCCTCATCCGATCCCGCTGAACAACAGGGCATGCAAATGATTATGCAGGTGGTTGCGCAGATATTGCCTTTTATCGAGGCAGATGAAATAGCGCTGGACGAGGCCATTGTGCTGGAGCTGGAAAAAACTGCACCACTCAATAACCTGATCAATGATGCCAGCCTGAATTAATGTCCAGATATAAAACTAACAAAGCGAGTTAATATGAAACAGTACGCACTGGTCTACCTGGGTGGCGAACAGCCAACCAATCCTGATGAGGCCAAAAAGCATTTCGATAAATATATAAAATGGCTCACTTCACTGGGTGATTCCGTTGTGGCGCCGATGATTCCCTTCAAAGACACCACTACGGTCACCACCGCGGGTGAAGTCAAGCAGGGTGGTGCCAGTGCCATGTCAGGCTTTTCCATTATCAAGGCAGAAACCATGGATGCCGCACTCAAGCTTGCCCAGTCCTGCCCGTTTCTTGAAATTGGCGGATCACTGGAAGTGTCAGAATTAATGGAAATGCCGGCACAGCATTAAACATTAAAGTGGTGAAAATGATGCCGGAGAGACTAATCAGTCACAACGATTAAATCTTGCTCCTGGCAACCACTGTTGCAGCGATACGTGATGGTGCGCTAACGCTGGCGGTAAGCAATATCTTCGGCACCAACTGTTTTAATATGCTGGTGGTGGCCGCTGCTGATGTGGGCTATCCGCACGGTTCCATCTACCATGACATGTCACCGGTGCAGATGACATGGGGTCTGCTCAGTATTCTGATGACCGCCATTCTGTTGCTGGGCATGGTGCGGCGTGAAACCTATGGCATCGGCCGGATTGGATTCGAAAGTACGCTGATACTGAGTGTCTATGCCATTGCTATTGGCATCGTTGTGGTGAGTGGCTGAGCTGGCATGCTGGAAAAATAATTAAAATAATCGGTGGCCATCGATTATGATCGGAATTCGTGTTTGTCACTAACGCCTTTAAATATATAAGGCCTGTGTTATTCGCGTAACAATAAAAAATGGATTAAATATTATGCCAGATAAATCTGTACCCCTGCTGGGTTTCGCATTTAATGATGTACTCAATGAGTTGCATCAGCTGGTGTTCGTGATATAGATGGTGTGGTTATTTTTATGAAAGCGGTCACATCTAAGGAAGCTCTGAATAATTCATCCGTGAATTATCAGAGCAAAAACAAATCAAAATGCGATTTTGATTTGTTTTTCATGTCCAATAACTTAGCAGTTATTGAACATGGCGACACATCCTTGTGCCGTGGAACCTCTGAGTTTTTCAGAGGTTCCCTAAAAACAGAAGTGATTCAAGCATTATCAATAACCGTATAACGCGGGGCATTGAGGACTTATAACTGGTCACTTCAATAAACAGGGTTATAATGCGTGAGAATTAAAAGGCTCGGTAGTAGCACCCGTTGTGAATACATCAAAATCGATACATATCACTTATTCTGGAATCCCATGTCACAGCCAGTAAACGCGCCACTTAAATACAAGCTGTTCTGGTTATCCATAGGCTACCTGATGGTGGTGCTTGTGATTTATTCCTCACTATCCACATCGGATGTGGTGCTGCAAATCAGCCTGTCGGATAAATTGATGCATGTGCTGGGCTATTTCGGTTTGATGGGCTGGTTTATGCAGATATACCATGGCAGGCGCGCCGGTTTTCTTCTGGCGGCACTTTTTATTACCATGGGTGTGTCGCTGGAGTTTCTTCAGGATCTGGGTGGAGTGCGTTACTTCGAGCTGGCGGATATGCTGGCCAATACGCTGGGGGTGTTACTCGCCTGGGCGCTGAGTTATACGCCTGTTGCCGATATATTATTATGCTTTGAGCGTAGTCTGTTTACTACGCAAAGTGATAATGCAGATTGATTCTAGGGAAGCTCTGATAATTCATCCATGAATTATCAGAGCAAAAACAAATCAAAATACGATTTTGATTTGTTTTTCATTTTCAATAACCTAGCAGTTATTGAAAATGGCGACACATCCTTGTGCCGCGGAACCTCTGAGTTTTTCAGAGGTTCCCTGGCCGACTTGAATTGATTAGAACGAGTCTGAATTAACCGGCGGATGCATCGGCGGGCTTCTGTAAATTGTTTTTAAGCGCAGACTCCCGTGCGGTGTGAATCGCATCGGCCATCGCCTTGCCTTCCAGCCCGGCATCCTTTAACGCCTGTATGTCCACCTGCTTGATAATCTGAAATGCCTGTTGATAATAATCCGCCTGCGGGTAGGCTTTGTGCTCATAGCCGGTGCGGCCGCGACTGTCTGCGGTGCAGGCCAGTAGAAACTTTTCAAAGCGTTCCGGCTTGCGCAGTGCATCGACCTGTTCGAGGGTGCGCAGCAGGGTACTGGTTTTTATTTCGAAGGCGCGATGAACGTGCAGGTGGTATTTGGCGGTGACACTGGCCAGTTCGCGGAATGCATTGGGAATGCGCAGTCGTTTGCACAGCTGCTGAATCGGTTTAATGCCGTTGGCTTCATGGCCGTAATGGCTGGGCCAGTTCTCTTCAGGGGTCAGTGCCTTGCCCAGGTCATGGCAGAGTGCGGCAAAACGGGTGTCTTCATCATCACTGAGCAGGCAGGCCTGCTGTAACACCATCAGGGTGTGAATGCCGGTGTCGATTTCCGGGTGATGCTCTATCGGTTGCGGTACGCCGAACAACGCATCGATTTCCGGCAGAATGATTTTGAGTGCGCCACAGCTGCGCAGCACCTCGATAAAGGCTTCCGGGTTACGCTCACCCAGTGCCTTGTAAAATTCCTGCCAGACCCGCTCGGCTACCAGTGCATCCACATCACCATGGTTCACCATCTGCTGCATCAGTGTGGTGGTTTCTTCGGCTACTGTAAAACCTAAATGAGCATAGCGAGCGGCGAAGCGGGCGACGCGCAAAATGCGCACCGGGTCTTCGGCAAAGGCCGGTGATACATGGCGCAGCAGTTTTTTCTGCAGATCCGCCTGGCCCTGATAGGGGTCGATAATCTGGCCGTCGGCATCCCTGGCCATGGCATTGATGGTGAGATCGCGGCGACGTAAATCATCTTCCAGGCTGACATCGGGCGAGGCATGGACTTCAAAGCCCCTGTAGCCGGGAGCGGTGTTGCGTTCGGTGCGTGCCAGTGCGTGTTCGTCTCTGGTTTTCGGGTGCAGGAACACCGGGAAGTCACTGCCCACCTGCTGGTAGCCGGCAGCCAGCATTTCGTCCACGGTTGCACCCACCACCACCCAGTCTCTTTCTTTTACCGGGTAGTTGAGGAGTTGATCACGGACTGCGCCGCCGACTAGATAGGTTTGCATCATAAAAGTATACGTTTGTCAGCTGAAAAGAAAAAGGCACAACGGCGTATTGCGGTTGTGCCTTTGTCAGGGACAGTCGCCGATCAGCGGTAAGCAGCCTGTGGCCGGGTGTGGCTGCTATTTGGCCGCCAGTACAGCCTGTGCGGCGGAAATCGCCACGCCCTGCCTGACCCTGTCGCCGAGTACGGCTTCCAGTGCACTCAGGCAGAGGATAATGTTCTCGGCACGGCTGCTGTGGCCCATCAGGCCGATACGCCATACCTTGCCGGCCAGTGCGCCCAGGCCCGCACCGATTTCCAGGTTGAACTCATTCAGCAGCTGACTGCGCACCGCGGCATCATCTACGCCTTCAGGGATGGTGACCGAATTCAGTTGTGGCAGGCGGTCGGCTTCGGGTACCACAAAGCTGAGCCCCAGTGCTTCAATACCCGCGCGCAGCGCCATGTGGTTGTGCTGGTGACGTTTCCAGGCATTTTCCAGGCCTTCGTCCTGCAGCATCACCAGTGATTCGTGCAGTGCGTACATCGCATTGACCGGTGCGGTGTGGTGGTAGGCGCGCTTGCTGCTGCCGCCCCAGTAACCCATGATCAGGTTCATATCCAGGAACCAGCTCTGTACGCGGTTTTTGCGGTTCTTGATGATGTCAGTGGCGCGCTCGCTGAAGCTGACCGGTGAGATGCCGGGGGTGCATGACAGGCATTTCTGTGTGCCGGAGTAGATGGCATCTATGCCCCAGTCATCCACCCGCAGCTCACTGCCGCCCAGTGAAGTCACGGCATCGACGATGCTCAGGCAGTCGTATTTACGCGCCAGCTCACACAGGGCTTTTGCGTCAGATCTCGCGCCGGTTGAGGTTTCGGCATGCACAAACGCCAGTGCTTTGGCATCCGGGTTGGCTTTAAGCGCGTCTTCTACCTTGTTGCAGTCAACTGCCTGTCCCCAGTCGTCTTCCAGCATAACCGCTGTGGCACCGATGCGCTCGACGTTTTCTTTCATGCGTCCGCCGAAGACGCCATTCTGGCAGACAATCACCTTGTCGCCGGGCTCCAGCAGATTTACAAAGCAGGTTTCCATACCGGCAGACCCCGGTGCGGACACCGGAACGGTCAGCTGGTTACTGGTTTGAAACGCGTACTGCAGCAGCGTTTTAACCTCGTCCATCATGCTCACAAACAGCGGGTCAAGATGGCCGATAGTTGGGCGAGCAAGTGCGCTGAGGATGCGCGGGTGAACGTCTGAGGGGCCTGGTCCCATCAGGGTGCGTACCGGTGGCTGAAAAGATGAAATACTCATAAATAGTTCCTGGATAGTGTCTGCTAGGGGAAACGCTGGTCCGGCTAATGTCGCGGCGCGGATGCTCGAAAGTGCCGATAATGCCATAAAAATAAATTAAAAACTGCCCAGAATTAATAGGTGATTAGCTTTATTTCTATCGCGGCAGCGGCTGGGGGCTGGCTCAGGTGTAGCTCTGCAGTATGCTTTGCAGGCGCGCCTGATCCACCGGTTTGGTAATAAAATCGTCCATGCCGGCAGCCAGGCTGAGGGTGCGGTCATTGGCGGTGGCTTTGGCGGTGAGTGCGATAATCGGCAGGTGGTTCAGGCCCTTTTCCAGGCGTCGCCACTGGCGGGTGGTTTCCATGCCATCCATCTGCGGCATGTGCAGGTCCATAAACACCAGATCATAGGGGTGATGGTTCATGGCATACAGTGCGGTATTGCCATCGGTGGCTATATCCACCTTGTGGCCCAGTTCCGCCAGCAGGCTGTACACCACGCTGGCATTGATTTCGTTATCTTCCACCACCAGGATATTGAGACCTGTTTTATACGTAGCTGTTGTCTCGGCGACCTCGGTGCGGGCTTGCCCGTCGTTTTTGCGCAGCGCGCTGCGCAGGCTGTTTCGTAATATATCCAGTGTAACCGGTTTAACAATCTGCCCGGCGGTGTCCGGCAGGTTCTGTGCATCGGCCTGCTCCAGATTGTGCAGATAGCTGGCGAAAATAATCGGTGCATCGTATTTTACTTCGCTGTGGATGCGCATCATCAGATCGTACATGTTTTTGTACTGTCGATCCTCGCATAGAAGAATCGCATCGAAGGGTTTGTTTTTCTGCTGGCTCCAGATCAGGTGCGCAATCAGGTTGTCCTGACCGCTGGTGGCATAGGTTTCCAGCCCCAGTAACTGACAGTATTTTTCACAGACATTGCGATTGATAACATTGTCTTCATAAATCAGCATGCGTTTGCCGACAATCTCCGGCTCGATGGTCTGTGAATTTTCTTCAAGCTGTTGCCAGTGAAAATGCAGACGAAAGCGCAGCTGTTTGCCACTGCGATACTGAATATCAAAAATGCCGTTCATCAGCCGAGTCAGTTGATAGCTGATACGCAAGGGAAGCGCATCATTGCTATCGGGGATTTTATTCGAGGTGAGCATGTCCGCCTGTGGTTTCTGTTCATACTCGATATCAATAATCGCACTCACCGACTGTCCGGCACTGGGCTGGTTGGCATAGGCATTAACATGGATATTCTGTTCAACCGAGTGCTCGATGGCGTAGCGAATCAGGTTAGACAGCAGTTGACGAAAACGCTGCGCATCGACCTGTATTTTTCCCGGGAATGAACTGTCAATGTAGCAGGAAAGCTCGATATTGCGCTCATAACTCAGGGGCGCAAGGCTGTGAACCAGACCGTCGATTAACAGACGGGGTCGGGTCACCGACTGGTTGAATGAAATATCACCTTTTTCGATGCGAGAGAAATCAATAACATCATCGATAATATCCTGCAGTGAATAACTCGACTGACTCAGTGCCTGTAGATACAGTTTTTGTTGCTGGTTGAGTTCGGTTTTACTCAGCAGGTTAATCATGCCGACAATGCCACTGATCGGTGTGCGAATCTGGTGGGTCATATTGGATAAAAATTCGGTTTTTATCTCATTCGCTGTACGTTCTTTTTGTGCACTCTGTATGAGTTTTTTCTGCAACGAATACATATAGATGGGCAGGGCAATAATCAGCAACAGGAAGGCGACGGCTTCAAGGGTCAGCAGATGCCAGGCATCTTCGGTAAGCAGCAGAATATTGTAGCCAATCAGGGTCAGTATCACCGCGGTGCCGAGAAAGCGTAGCCCGTAGCGGGTGCCGTAACCGATGTAAATCCATAAATACACCAGTACATATACACTGTTAATGCCGCCGGTGAGATAGGAGGCAAAGGTGGCATTGGCGATATCGAAGCCCAACGCGACGTAGCGGCGTGGTTGTGAAACCGGCAGCCAGAAAATACTCAGTAAATTAATAATGGTGTAGCCGAAAAACAACAGGCTGAAGTTATTCAGCAGTTGATGGCTGGTATTGAAATAGCCACTGTCGATGCCTGCATCAATATAGAAGTAGGTGAGTGTGCCGATGCACAGACGAATGATCGACTGTATTAATTCACTGTTTTTTAGCTTATCCGTAGCTATTGTCATTATTGTTATGGTTCCGATGCATCCAGGGTGTTTCTGAATAATGCGGGTATATCTCGCCATTTGGCGTTATCAGGCCTGCACATATTCTGTGTTATCGTTTTCGCCAGGCATCAGTACGCGCGTGTAAAGAGCGGCTGTGATTGCGAGCAACTGTAGGCGAGGAAGCTGTCAGCACTATTCTGAGCTGCCCTAGTATAGGCTGCAGACTATTGGCTGGCAAATGGGGTTTCTGGAAGAAGTGCGGGTATTCACCGCAGGTTATGGCCGTAGATACCCCGGCACCACGCTGTGAATGCTGTGTTTACCGGTAAATACCTGCTCACCCTGACAGACGCTATCAACCTGCAGTGAACGATAATTATCCAGTGAAAATGGTTTGCCGGGCATGTATTCCAGGAGGCTGGCCTGCAGTTTTGCCAGACTGTCCGGCAGGTTAAGAATAAGATGGCGGCGGCCAATTTGCCGACTGGTAAACTGCAGCAGTTCTTTTAAGGTATAGATTTCAGGGCCGCACAGTTCAATCGCTTTGCCAAAGGTGTGCTTATCATTAATCGAGTCGATAAAGCATGCCGCCACTTCTTCAACATGAATGGGTGCAAAGCGGGCATTACCGCAGGCCAGTGGAAAAACCCAGGGGGTGAGCTTGAGCAGGCCGGCGAAGCGATTAAAGAAGCTGTCGCCATCACCAAAAATAATCGATGGTTTAAAGCTGGTGACATGAATTTTTTCGGCAAAGGCCAGCATCATGTTTTCAGCTTCACCTTTGGTGCGCAAATAATGACTGCGGCCATAGGCGGCATCAGCATTCAGCGCACTCATGTGTAACAGGCGTGGAACGTTATTCTGCTGGCAGACATTCAGCACCTTGCGCGCAATATCGACATGGGCTCGACGAAAGCCGTCGCCATCATGGCCAGACTCATTAAGAATGCCAATCAGGTTGATAACCACATCTGCAGATGCAAAGGCCTGGTTGAGCGCCTGCGGGTCATTCACATCCAGTTCGACAATGCGTGTATCTGGCAATACCGAAAGTGCATGTGCCTGGGATCTGCGCCGGGTGATAATGTCGATTGCGTAGCCTGCGGTGGCTAGCTGGCTGCACAGGTTTCGTCCGACAAAGCCGCTGCCGCCAAGAATACAAACCCGCTGTTTACGCATAATGACAAACCCTTATAATCTGTGTGCTAGGCAAAGATTATACCTTGACATGCCATGCTATTTAACACAATCTCTTTAACTATGAAATACAGATTATCAGTACATGATTCAGTGGTAAGCGACCTTGTCTGCTCGGCTTTATGGCTGCGCCGATTCGTCTGTGGTGGCGATTCCGTGTGCTGATAGTATAATTCAACCCAACATCGAAAATACTAGTAAAGCCACAGAATCAATTCTGTGGCTTTTTTGTTTTATGCACAGGAGGTGCGGTATTTAGCGAGAGGCAGGATGCCGGTAGCGGTATGCACAGGAGGTGCGGTATTTAGCGAGAGGCAGGACGCCGCTAGCGAATATGTTGTCGGCAAATTCTGATTCATTCAGAACCAGCCCTTTATTTAGTCTGGAATAATCAATGAGCGAAACAGTGACACGGCAGGTAGCCGCTCAGGGTAATAAATGGCTGTTGTTTTTAGCCTATCTGGCGGTGGTACTAATCTGGTCAACCACACCCATTGCAATCAAGTGGAGCAGTGACGGCGTGAGCTTTCTGTTCGGCGTGGCGTTGCGTATGTTTATTGGTATGTGTCTGGCCAGCGTACTGGTATTGCTGCTGTATAGAAAAATCATTTTTAATCGCAATGCCAGCAAGGTTTACATGGCAGCTGCACTGGCTTTGTACGGCGGTATGATGCCGGTGTACTGGGGTGCACAATATATTCCATCGGGTCTGGTATCGGTGATCTTCGGTATTACGCCGATTGTCACCGGTTACCTGGCCTGGCGTTATATTCACGAATCATCATTTCATGGCATGAAAATACTGGGTGCAGTGGCGGGTATCGTCGGCCTGGCGGTTATTTTTATTGATAGCCGGGGTGTGGGCGAGCATTATTTCTATGGTGTGGCGGCGGTATTGCTGGCGGTATTGTTGCATTCGAGCAGTGCGGTCTGGGTGAAAAGTATTCCGTGTGAATTGCCCCCACTGATGCTGGTGGCCGGTGGTTTACTGTATTCCATGCCCTTGTTTATGGTCAGTTACCTGTTGTTATCCCCCGGCCTGCCGGAGGCGGTGCCGGTGAGGACGCTTATCTCGATCACCTATCTTGGTGTGGTGGGTTCTGTACTGGGTTTTGTTTGCTATTATTATTTATTACGTCATCTGCAAACTTCAACGGTGGCGCTGATCACGCTGATTACGCCGGTAACGGCCCTGTGGATTGGCTATTTTTTCAATAACGAATCAATGAGTTTACACATGTATGTGGGAACCTGTTTTGTTTTACTGGGGCTAGGCCTGCATCAATGGGGCGCCACGCTGTACAGACTGTTATGCAGAAAACTGTAACTGGCTTGCTGCTGTGCTGGTGCAGTTTTGTTGTGTATGGCGCACCGCTTATCAACAGTATTCGTTATGAAGGGAATGATGTCAGCCAGACTGCTATGCTGAACAGGGAAATATTTATAACCGAAGGCGATGAGTTCAATGATCAGCTGGTGGAGAAATCGCGTCAGGCGATTATGAACCTGGGTTTGTATAAAAGTGTCAGTTACAGGGTGGAGCCGGTTGATGCCCGGGTCGATGTCACTGTCTCGGCCGATTATGTGCAGGCTGTGGATGTGGTTTTTTCGCTCAGTGAAAAATATTATGTATTGCTGATTCCCCGTGCGCGTATCGATGATGAAGACAAAAAAGTCGGTTTACAGTTGTTATGGAATAACATCTGGGGAATGAATCATGAAATGGAACTGCTGTATGAAAACCGGGGGCGTGAACTGGGGGTGAAACAGAAGCGTGAGCTGTTCAGGTATGATTACCCCAATATTAATAACAGCCCTTATCGACTGTATGTTGAGCTTTTTGCTGTCAATGAGGTGGATACTTCGGAAATTGAAGCAATTGATCGGCAGGATAAAATATTCAGGCTGGTGGGTTCGCGCTGGTTGAATGATCAGGGGCGTAACCGCGGCTGGTTTGCCGGCGCCAGTGTGTTATTGCAGCATCGCAGCAATTTGTTACTGTCTGATCAGTCAATCGATTATACCGATGCGGTGGTGCTGGGCCTGGATGTCGGTTATGACGATGTCAGCAATTACGAATTTAACCGCGGTGGAAAATCCTATGGCTACACCCTGGACTGGTCCCATGACAGTCTGGGCAGTGATAGTCAATTCACCAAACATGAAATTTACTATCGCAGTTACTATCGTTTTGATTCACGTCCCCTGTCTAATCTGAACGTACAGACCAAACTGGGGCATGCAAATAATTATATTCTTGGTGATACGGCTTTTTCTCTGGGCAGTAGCAGTGATTTACGTGGTTATGAGAATGATCGCTTTAATGGCAATACCATGCTGTTAACCAATATCGAATATGTGTTTCCCTATGAAAGCCATCCATTATTTCGCTATGTGACGTTTATCGATCTGGGTAATACCTACAATGAACTGAGAGATATTTTGCATCAACAGTTACATGTGGGGGCCGGTTTTGGTCTGCGCTGGAAAATAAAATCCTTTGTGCGCGTCGATTTACGCGCTGATATTGGTTATGGGTTTAGTGATCAGGATTATCGTGTAAGCTTTGGTACACGGCACGCGTTTTAAGCCGCGATTTATCGCAGACAGTGCTGTGTGAGGTAATGTCTATTCGTCCACAGGCAGTGTTCTGTTGCCTGTCTACCGGGCCGTTAGTGGTGAACCTTCAAACGCAATGCCATCCCACCCGCTTTTAATAAAGTTACGGATATTCTGGTGGTCATCAGCCTGCGGGTTGTGTAATACATCCTTGCGGTAATAGTCACCGAAGCACTGCAGTGTGAGCTCTTCTGTTAAGTTATTTAACTGTGCAAAAGCAAATACCTTGCATGAGCCATTGTTCTGATCGGCAGCATTCTGTGTTTCGCCATTGCGAAACGCGGTGGGCGTGAAGTGGTAGTTGGCGTCGATTAGCTGCATGGTGTCGTCGAAGTCGATGCTCTGTGGCTGTGTGTTCAGCTTGTTGATGAATTCATTTATTTGCATGGTAATTAAATCGTAATTATTCAGGGTTATGTCTAAAGCAGCGGAATAATATTACGCAGGTCCCTGTCTTCAATGACAATGGTGGCCTGTTCTCTTAATACCGGTTTAGCACAGAAGGCAATGCGGATATCGGCGTGCTTGAACATGCTAAGATCATTGGCGCCATCGCCACACACCAGGGTGTGGCTGCGATCTATGCCCATCAGCTTTTGCAGTCGCTGCAATAATTCACCCTTGGAGGTGTCGAACATCATTTCACCGCCCACCAGGCCGGTTAATACGCCGTCTTTACAGTGCAGAGTATTGCTGAATTCAACATCGTAACCGACGATGTCCTTGAAGTGACGGGTGGCATTGCGAAAGCCGCCGCTGAAAATAGCCACGGTGTAACCCTGTTGCTTGAGTGCGGCGACCAGTTCTTTTGCACCGGGCATCAGCGGCAGGTTATGGCAGATTTCATTGAGTCGGCTTTCCTGCATGCCGGTCAGCAGTTTGACCCGTTGTTGCAGCGCGCCGAAAAAATCCATTTCACCGCGCATCGCGGCTTCGGTGAGCCGGGCAACGGCTTCTTCCTGGCCGGTTTCCCTTGCCAGAAAATCGATGGTCTCTCCATCCATCACGGTGGAGTCAAAATCAAGTACAGCTAGTTTCATGAGTGATTTAATTCGCAGTCGGTTAATAATTATGGGCTGATAATCAGTAATTGTTATTTTCAGCTGGCGATGGGGCGGTCAATATAGCGTGCAATCAGTCCCTGCTGTGCCATTTCACGGCTTAACGGGATGCGTATCTTGTAACCGCCGCCCCTGGCTTCCTGTATCGCATTGCCCTGCATATCCAGCATGCTTTGCAGCACCATGTCTTCATTGCCGGAAGGTTTGATCAGTTCCAGTTTATCGCCCACGCAGATTTTGTTTTTAACGTCGATTTCTGCCAGGCCGGTGGTTTCATCATAGCCCACCACTTCGCCGACAAACTGTTGCTGGCGGCTCACCGAGCTGCCCTGCATATAGTTCTGGTATTCCTGGGTGTGGTGACGCTGGTAGAAGCCATCGGTGTAACCGCGGTTGGCGAGATTTTCCAGCACGCCCAGCAGTTGCGGGTCAAATTCCCTGCCGGCGGTGGCATCCAGGATTGCCTGTTTGTAGCTTTGTGCGGTGCGCGCTACATAATAGTGTGATTTGGTGCGGCCTTCAATTTTCAGGCTGTCGATTCCGATTTCCACCAGCTGTTTTACATGTTCCACCGCACGTAAGTCTTTTGAGTTCATGATGTAGGTGCCGTGTTCGTCTTCCTCAATTGGCATCTGTTCGCCGGGTCGATTGCTTTCTTCCAGCAGCATCACCTCGTCTGCCATGGGGTGACGAATGTCGCCCATGTCCGAGCGTTTGACTGTCTGTTCGGGTAGCGCCTGCGGCCTGTACACACCCTCGGCATTTTCGCTGGCGGCGGTGGCTTTGTAATCCCAGCGGCAGGCATTGGTGCAGGTGCCCTGATTGGGGTCGCGGTGATTAAAGTAACCGGATAGCAGACAGCGGCCGGAATAGGCAATGCACAGTGCGCCGTGCACAAACACTTCCAGCTCCATATCGGGACATTGCTGACGGATTTCGCGGATCTCGTCCAGCGACAGCTCCCGTGACAGGATAATGCGCTCCACGCCGACCGATTGCCAGAATCTGACCGCTGCATAGTTGACGGTATTGGCCTGCACCGACAGGTGAACCGGCATCTCCGGCCAGGTCTCGCGCACCATCATAATCAGCCCCGGATCCGCCATAATCAGTGCATCCGGGCCCATTTCAATAATCGGCCGCATGTCCTGGATATAGGTTTTGATCTTGCTGTTGTGGGGCATCAGATTCGAGGTCAGATAAAACTTCTTACCCAGTTCATGGGCTTCCTTGATGCCAATTGCCAGATTATCGTGCAGAAAATCATTATTACGCACGCGCAGGCTGTAGCGTGGCTGTCCGGCATAGACCGCATCAGCGCCATAGGCAAAGGCGTAGCGCATGTTCTTCAGGGTGCCGGCGGGTGAGAGAAGTTCGGTCTGCTTCATAATAAATGATGGAGTGATTGGCAAAGGGCGATTATTTTACCTTATTTATACACATTGGTTACACTCAGGATTCGCGAGACATATCAGCAGCATTCAGAGGGGCCCGGATTATGCGCGCCATCAACGAAATTGCCGCGAATATCTGGCCGGTATTGCGCTGGTGAGTGTGCTGAAGGGGGTGTTGCTGGAATGGCTGCTGCAACTTACCCAGTTGAGTGTTGATGTCGGCATGACCGATACACACGGGGTATTACCCGCCTGGTTGAGTGACTTCAGTGCGATGCTGTTGGTACCGGCGTTGCGTAATCGCCTGCTCCGGTTTATGCGCGGCGGATAGGCGGGGTTTGCCTCGCGCAGCTTTACAAGCGCGGATTAACTGTTATAAATACCCAAACGCCTCTGTGTAATCATGATATGTCAGTATTGCTCAGCGGGCCTTAAACAACATTTGGGGATTTTATGAGTCAATTTATTCAGGTGCGCAGCCGCGCACGGGGGCTGTCTTTGTTTTTTCTGCTACTGAGCGGCCTGCTCACAGGGTTGCTGGCGCAGACGGCACAGGCAGGGGGTGTTTTCGATAACCGCAGTAAGGCCGGGCATGCGCTGAGCGGTACCGAGCTGGAGCGCATTAAACGTGAGCACGAAATGCGATATGGAAAAGCTTCAGTCTCTGGTTCGTACAATACCGCCAATCCGTGGGAGCGGCAGAAACAGAGTGTACAGAGCAGTCGTGGCAACTGGGGAGAGTGTCGCGATAATGCACTGAATCTGCGTAATATCTGTTACAAGCAGGGGCGCAATGCCTATGACTGTGAACGGGTTTATGAAGCGCGGGTGAACCTCTGTGATACTGCGCTCTGATCTCCAGTAGCTGAACTGGTTATCCCAGTGACTCGGCGCAGCCCTGAAACAGGGTCTGTGTGGTTACAGTGCCTGTCTGATCAGGTACTGTGACAGCTGCAGCGCATCGCTCTGCTCACGGGTCAGTTCGCTGTCTACCACCTCGTTGATTTGCTGTTGCTGTTTGCTTAGCAGCGTTTCCAGTACCGCCGACAGCGCGTGAATCCGCTCATGGGCGGTAACCATATCCAGCATGCGGCTGTAGGGCTTGATCAGATCAATCTGCTGTACCGCGTCCAGCAGGCTCAGCTGCCGTGTTTCGTCGTTATGCTGGTAAGTCAGCGCGCGGCTGTTATCACAGCGGTCTCTATCCGGCTGAAAATCCGCCAGTTGCTGCTGTGTCTGTTCCAGGCAGATAAACAGCTGCTGCAGACAGCTCTCTATTTCCTTGCGTTCGCTGAAACTGGTGCGCTGGATAAACTGGTTGCGTTTGGCGGTGAGGGTGAGGAACTGGATCGCCAGCGAATCAATCGCACTGATCAGGGTTTTGACCGTGTATTCCTGTTCGGCACCCAGGCTCAGATTGCTATCAAAGCCAGATTGCTGCAGTTTCATGGGTAGCGAGCGATTCACCGTTTTCAGGTTAATCAGTAGTGAATTGATCGATGTGATGGACTGCGCCATAAAGCTTCTTCCCTTTGTTCTGAGTGCAGCCGTCATCATCCATACAGGGGCGGTGGGCTGCTGCGCGATGATGTCAAAGCACTCAATCAGGTAAAACCTGAGTCGTCAGCCGTGACATTAATTCTATTGTTATTATTATTTTATTTTGCCTCTATTAAAGGCGAGATCACTATATATTGTGGCCGAATAAGCGTCAATCACGAATTCCAGGGTATTAGTTTGTACTGAATTTATGATTATCTGTGGATAAAAGGCCTGATCTCGCGTCTGCAATGGACTTGTTTGCTGTTCAAAAAATGAGCGAAAAAGCATGGCGGTTTTTTCTGACCAGCGGTGCCTTACAGTGCAGGCTGGGTGAGTGCCAGCAGGTAGATGGCGTAGCCCGCGCCGCTGATCTGTAACAGGTGCACGGCATTCTGCAGATTGCGCAGGGTGCGAAATGCAGTGGGTTTGCGAATCACATATTCGGTGTCGCAGTTTGTCAGCAGGGCTTTTAGCAGGTGGGTATGGGCGAACACGTAGCTCACCGCAAGGATCGCCAGCATAAAGGCGGCGCTACGGTTGTTGACCAGCGCTGCGCAGATGCCGGCGAACAGGCACAACACGGTATTCAGTCGGTACAGGCGGCGTAGTGTGAGCAGGCTCTGGCTAAAACTGTGGGCCTGTTTAAACAGTGGGTTATAAAGTAAAGACAGCAGCAGGTGGCTACCAATGCTGGCACCGGCGGCGGCGGCCGCGAGCAGACTGAATAGTGCAAACAGATCCACAGTTTTAGCCAGAGGCTGTTAGATGCGGGATGGGACAGGACGCACCCGAAAGGCCTCGCATGGGGCATGCTTTTCGGGTGTCCATCGAGTTACAGATTTTCCAGTGAGCGTAATTTACCGGGCAACAGTTTAAAGTCAACCAGTGAGCTCAGCAGCGCCTGTATAAAGCTGGCGTCTTCATGGAGCATCTTGTAGTACTGGATTTTCATGGTGAGCGCGCTACCAAAAATAATCGACAGTAGTGCCAGCACCGAACCCAGCGCCAGGGTGGATACGCCGGTAATGCCCTGGCCAATGGTGCAGCCCATGGCAAGGATCCCGCCCACACCCATCAGGATGCCGCCAATCAGGTGGGTGACAAAGTCGCCGATGCTGGCAAACCACTCAATGCGGAATGAACGGGCGATGAGTGACCAGAGTAAAGAGCCCAGCACCACACCCAGTACCGCAACCACACCGAAGGTCAGGTAAGATGGGTTGAAGTCCTGTACGCCATAGCGCACTGTCTGGCCCATGGGGTTGATAAAGGTGAATGACTGTACGCCCACATCTCTGGGGCGTGCGCTGGGGGTGTCTTCGTTCATTGACCAGGATTCGATATCGGCATACTCGGTCCAGCTGTATTTTTCACCGTAGGCTTCTATGCCAACCAGGCTGGAAGTGGCAACCCAGGCCACCAGTACCGCCGCGCCGACGGTGAAGCCGCCCAGTTTGTTGTCAAAGTTGCTGCGGAAATCGGCTGATTTGAAAATAAACCAGAACAGGATGGCGGCGATAATCAGGCCAATTACGGTGCGCAGGGTTTCAGCGCTGCTACCCAGTACGCTGCCCGCAAGGCTACCCAGATCCTGTTGTGTGGCCAGTGTGGCAGACACCGGGTTGGTCCATGGGTAGAACAGCAATGAGTAGAGCGTTTCATCGGAGCCAGGGAAAGGGTTGAGCATAAAGTAGGCGCAGATGGCGATGATGATAAACACGAACACCGACTTGATATTGCCGCCACCGGCGCGGATCAGGGTTTTATTGCCGCAACCGCTGCCCAGGGTCATGCCGATGCCGAACAGTACGCCACCCATAATGTATTCCAGCCACGCAAAGTTATTGCCACGATAGGGTGGAATAGTGCTGTCGACTGAACCGAAACCGCCGGCCTCAAAAATAACCACGCCCAGTAGCGCCACCGCCATCGCCAGCATCCAGGCGCGCATACGTCCGCTATCGCCCATATTCACCAGGTCGGATACCGCCCCCATGGTGCAGAAATTGGTTTTATTGGCAACCGCACCCATTACAATAGCCGCGGCAAATACGACCAGCAATACGGTGAGGTGGGCGGATGAAAAGTCTTCGAATATCATGGCTAAACCTCGTGAATAAAAAATCTGTTTTCAATATAAAAGCAGTGGTTATTTCTGCGCCGTATTTATCATGGTCATGCAGGCTCTGATTAGCGTAGAGCCGCCCAATGTATTATAGACAACACAGAAAAACGATGTTCGAAGCAAACCGTCTGATGGGGTTTCCACGCAAACTGATGGGGTTTAACCGGAGTTTACGCATGCGGCAACAATAAGGTGCGCATTTACATAATTGTGTGAATACAGGCTGATCTACGTCAGCTCTGCAAAAGCAGGCGAATAATACCTGTTCTGTGGGGCTGAATGCAATAGCTGATTGAGGGGTAGACCCGCAGGTCAGCACCCTGCTGCGTGATTTGCTGACGGGCATTGTGAATAATTGCGCAAGCCGTAACATGCACGGCAAACACCTGTGCCTGCACAGGCCGATTCGTCTGTGCGTCAAACTCAACTGAGGTTGTAATGAAAAAACTACTCGATGTGATGGCCGCGTTGCGTGACCCGCAAAGCGGTTGCCCCTGGGATATTAAACAGAGCTTTGCTTCATTGATTCCCTATACCCTGGAAGAGGCCTATGAGGTGGCGGATGCGATCGAGCAGGGTGATCTGCAGGGGCTTAAATCCGAGCTGGGAGATCTGCTGTTTCAGGTGGTGTTTTATGCACAGATTGCCAGTGAGCAGTCGCTGTTTGAGTTTGCCGACGTGGTGGATGCGATCAGCGAAAAGCTGGTGCGTCGCCATCCCCATGTATTTGCCGGTCAGTCCTGTAGTGATGAGGCTGAATTACACGAGGCCTGGGAGCAGCACAAGGCAAAAGAGCGGGATGCGCTGACCGAGACAGGGCAGGCCGGTACGCAACCGGCCTCGGTACTGGCGGGTGTGGCCAGCGCGCTGCCGGCGCTGAAGCGCGCGCAGAAGTTACAGAAACGCGCGGCACGCAGCGGTTTCGACTGGCCCGAAGTTGGGCCGGTACTGGATAAACTGCAGGAAGAAATTGACGAGGTGCGTGAGGCGATGCAACAGCAGAATCAGGCGGCGATGTTTGAAGAAATCGGTGACCTGTTGTTCAGCGTGGTTAACCTGGCGCGGCACCTGGGTGTGGACGCAGAAGAAGCGCTGCGTGCGGGTAATCACAAATTTACCAGTCGTTTCAGTCATATCGAGCAGGCGCTGCAGCAGGCGGGACAGTCACTTGAGCAACAGGATTTGCAGACGCTGGAAGCACTGTGGCAGGGAGCGAAACGGCAGCAAAAGGCCGACGCCAAACAGTCTTAGCCGTACTTGCGCAGTTTGCGTATAATCGCCCCATGTACCTAGAGCACTTCGGCCTACTTGAATCCCCGTTTTCCATCGCACCGGATCCGCGTTACCTGTATATGAGCGAGCGCCACCGGGAAGCGCTGGCGCATCTTTTATACGGACTGGAATCGGACGGCGCCTTTATTCTGCTCACCGGGGACGTGGGTACCGGCAAAACCACCGTGAGCCGATGCCTGCTGGAACAGGTGCCGCTATACACCAATCTGGCGCTGCTGCTCAACCCCAAGCTGAGTGCGCTGGAATTGTTGCAGGTGATCTGCGACGAGCTGCAGATTGATTACGACCCGCAGCAGCTGAGCATTAAAAACCTGATCGACGGCATTAACACCTACCTGCTGGAACAACATGCGCTGGGGCGCAATACCGTGCTGCTGATCGAAGAAGCGCAGAACCTGGATCTGGATGTGCTGGAGCAGTTGCGTCTGCTGACCAACCTGGAAACCAGCGAGCGCAAGCTGTTACAGGTGATATTACTGGGCCAGCCGGAGTTTCTCGATGTGCTCAGTCGCCCCGAGCTGTCGCAACTGGCGCAACGCATCACCGCACGTTTTCACCTGAGTCCGCTGAATTTCGATGAAGTGCAGGAATACGTCAGCCATCGTCTGGCCGTGGCAGGCTGTCGCCGACCACTGTTCAGTTATCCCCGGCTGAAGCAGGTGTATCAATACAGTGGCGGTGTGCCGAGATTGATTAACGTGATCTGTGATCGTGCCCTGCTGGGTGCCTATGTACAGGATCATCATCAGCCGGACAAGGCCACCTTAAAACAGGCGGCCAGTGAAGTGCTGGGTGTGCCGCGTGGGAGAAAAACAACGGCGGAAAACACCGCGTCGTCTAAGCGACGATCAGTCTGGCTCGCCAGGCCCGGCTGGATTGCCGCCTGGCTTGTGATGATTAGCCTGGCTGCGGGTGTTTATTTCTCGCAGTACCCTGTTTCTGAATACTTTATACATGAGGACCCGTTGGTGCCGGGTGATATTCAGTCGTCGGTTGAAGCGCCGGTAGACACCAGCTTGCCACTGGATGAATTGGCAGAAAAAACGTCAGCGGAGGCACCGCTGGCTGCGATTCAATGGGCGGATGACAACCTGCGCATGCGCAGCAATCTGCTGTCCTATCAGGCACTGTTCGATCGCTGGAATATCCCCTATCAGCTGGGCAGTGATGGCACTCCCTGTTTCCATGCACAAACTCAGGGGCTGGCCTGTTTGCAGGATAGTGGTGACATCGACAGTCTGCGTCAGTTAAATCGTCCGGCGGTGATCAAGCTGTATGATGATTTTAATCAGCCGCAATATGCTACTTTGCTTGCGCTTATGGCAGCAGAGCCGACTGAGCCAGGGCAGGGTGAAGCAGCGCGAGCGGTGCTGTTTCTTGCCAACCAGCAGCAGACGGTTTCGCTTGAGCAGTTAGAATATTACTGGAAGGGTGAGTATTCGCTGCTCTGGAAAAAACCACTGGTATACCAGCAGCTGATTCGCCCCGGCGATGCAGGTGAAGCGGTGGTCTGGTTGCATCAGCAAATCAATCAAATTGAAAACAATCCGCAAGGCGTGGTCAGCAGTTTTTATGATGCCCGGCTGCAGCAGAAGATTAAGGCGTTTCAGTTAAGTCAGGGTTTGCAGGATGATGGCATGGTTGGCGTGAAAACGCTGATTCATATGAATCATTTATTGCAGCCTGAGCTGCCCGTATTGAATGTATCCTTGCCTGAACCAAAGCTGGAGCCGAACAGCTGATGTCATATATTCTTGATGCATTAAAAAAATCTGATATGCAGCGTAAGCAGGGTGATGTGCCCTCATTGCAAACTGTGCACCTGCCGGTTCGCCCGCAGGGTAAAACACCACGTGTACTGTACGGGGTGATTGCACTGTTATTACTGATGCTGATGTTTGTGCTGGGCTATCTGTTTTCACAACAGTTTTTGCAGTCGCAAAAAGACGCGTCTAGTGTCGCCTTGCCGACGGCTGGCGATAAGTCGGTGGAGCCGCTCGCTGCTTCACAGTCTGACAAAGCGGATAGTCATAAAACAGAGCGTATTGAAACAGACGGCGAGGCCGACCGTGCAGCCGTAATACAGTACCAGTCGTCGGCAAGTGACACTGATTCATCGGTTGAAACAGTACGGACGCAACGCAGTACAGAAAAGTCAACAACAGTAATGACAGTGCCCCCAGCCAGTCGGATGACACAGCCTGAGTTGATGGATATAGCCTATCTAAATGAGTTGGCGGATTACCAGCAACAGTCGATTCCGGTCATGGAATTTGCCGGGCATGTGTATTCATCGGAAGCTTCCAGCCGTTCAGTAATTATTAATGGGCAGTTTATGGAAGAAGGCGATAGCCTGCTGCCGGGATTACGCATTGAACGGATTACCATCAACGGTGTGGTATTTGCGCATCAGGACAGCCTGTTCCGGGTCGATATTCTACAGGACTGGTCGTTTGAGTAAGTGCACAGCGCGGCTGACTTAATTTGTTTTTTTGCGGAATTGGTCTAATCTACTGATAACAGAATCCACAGAATTCTGCGTTATAACTCATATCAAACTATTGCGGGAAACATGCATGGCAAAAATACTGGTCGTTGATGACTCTCAGACTCAGATACAGAGCATTACAAAAATTCTACAGAAGCATGGTCATGAGACGTTGATAGCAGAAGATGGAGATTCTGCGGTGAGTATTGCACGCAGTGAGCTTCCCGATCTGATTCTGATGGATGTGGTGATGCCGGGTCTGAATGGGTTCCAGGCAACCCGTCACATCACTAAAACCGAAGGTACGCAACACATTCCGGTGATTATGCTGAGCAGTAAGGATCAGGAAACCGATAAAGTGTGGGCCGAGCGCCAGGGTGCCAGTGGTTATCTGATCAAGCCGGCAAAAGAAGACGAACTGATGGCAGCAATTAATAAACTGCTTTAATCACCCCGCCATTATCCATTCAACATAGACATACCGGCACGGCCTAATAGTCGCGACCATGTATTCGGCCTGGTCTGTTTGTGCAATGATATCCCCGCAAATATTCACTGTCTGTTACCAACGCTCCAACTGAATCACGCAAGCACATGTCCGATGGTCTGTGCTTTTTGTTATAATGCACGGCCTGAACTGCGACCGGGTTTTGCTGTTAATGAATCGAGCTTTCTGTATTGCCCCTATGCTGGACTGGACCGACCGGCATGAACGTTATTTTCTACGCCTGATTTCCAGGCAGGCACTTCTCTATACCGAAATGGTCACCACCGGTGCATTGATCCATGGTGACCGTCAGCGTTTTCTGGCCTTTGACCAGGCTGAACACCCGCTGGCTTTGCAGCTGGGTGGCTCGAATCCAGTAGATCTGGCGCAGTGTATGCGCATGGCAGAAGATCATGCCTACGACGAAGTAAACCTGAATGTGGGTTGCCCCAGTGACCGGGTGCAGTCGGGCATGTTTGGCGCCTGCCTGATGGCACAGCCACAACGTGTTGCTGACTGTATATCGGAGATGCAGGCAGCTAGCCCGCTGCCGGTGAGCGTCAAGCATCGCATCGGTATTGACGAAAATGACAGCATAGAAGAGCTGTTTCATTTCGTGGAAACCGTGGCCGAGGCCGGCTGTAAAACCTTTATTGTGCATGCACGCAAGGCCTGGTTAAAGGGGCTGAGTCCAAAGGAAAACCGTGACATTCCACCATTGCGATACGACGCGGTGTATCAACTGAAACAGGCAATGCCGCAGCTGGAAATTATTATTAATGGCGGGATTAATAATCTGCAAGACGCACAGCTGCAGTTGCAGCATGTGGACGGCGTGATGATGGGGCGTGAGGTTTACCATAATCCCTATATACTGGCGCAGGTTGATCAGCAGTTTTACCAGTCCAGTCGAGCCATGCCTTCACGCACTGATATTGTCGAAGCATTTCTGCCTTATGTGGCAATGCAGTTAAAACAGGGTGTTCGATTGCATGCCATGAGTCGACATATCCTGGGGCTTTTTAATGGTATGCCGGGGGCAAAAAAATGGCGCCGTCATATTTCGGAAAATGCGCCCCGTGAAGGTGCGGGGATTGAGGTGCTGCAGCAGGCTTTGAGCTATGTTGTTGATGTAGATGCTGAAGAACAATTCAAACAAGAGTGGCTGTAAGTCATTGACGAATAAAACACTGTTGTTGCCACAGTCGTTTTGTTAATATTGCCAGCATGTTATTGCAGCGTCAGGTCGTGTTTCCTGCTGTATTGTCGGCCGTTTAGCCACTCAATAACTATACGGATAAACTAAATGAGGAAAGAACATGCTGGAGCAACTATCAAGTGACAATATACAGGGCTTTATCGATGCCTATCTGATTCCATGGAGTATCAGTGGCGCACAGGCGCTGATTGTCTTTATTGTGGGTAAGTGGCTGGCTAAAAAGCTGGCGAGTCTTTCCGGCAAGGCAATGACACGCTCAAAGATGGATGTGATGTTGATCGACTTTGTTGAGTCGATATTGTACTGGGTGCTACTGTTGATTGTGGTGGTCGCGGCGCTGAGCCAGCTGGGTGTGGATACAACCTCAATGATCGCCTTGCTGGGTGCCGCAGGTCTGGCGGTGGGTCTTGCGCTGAAAGATACCCTGAGCAATTTTGCTGCTGGTGTTTTGCTGCTGATTTTTCGCCCGTTTAAAGTCGGCGATTTTATTACCGCAGGTGGCGTCAGTGGCTCGGTGGAAAAAATGCATATTTTTACCACCACTATGTTGACGCCGGATAACAGGGAAAACATTGTGCCTAATTCGGCAATTTATGGCGGAGTTATCACCAACTTCTCTGCACGGGATACACGTCGGGTCGATATGACCTTCGGCATCAGTTATGGTGACGATATCAAGAAAGCCAAGGATGTAATGATGTCGGTGATTAGCTCGCATGAAAAATCGCTGTCCGATCCTGCGCCGATGGTTGCAGTAAGTGAGCTGGCAGACAGTAGCGTGAACTTTACGGTGCGCGTGTGGAGCAAAAAGGAAGATTACTGGGCTGTATTCTTCGACTGTCAGGAGCAGGTTAAACTGGCACTGGAAGATGCAGGTATATCGATTCCATTCCCGCAGATGGATGTGCATATGGAGAAAGTGGCATAGTTTACATTCTGGCTGCGTTGAATAATCAGCGCAGCCCTGAATTTTATTATTAATTTTTAAACAGTTTAACTAACAGGCTTAAGCTGGTCGAAACAGGAAATAGATAGATGCAGAATAATAAATCAATAGCACTGGCAATGGTTGCCGGTCTGTTTGCCATGCCGGTACAGGCAATTGAAGTATTAAATGGCTGGAGCGGTGAGGGTGAGCTGGGTTTCAGTTCAACGTCCGGTAATACTGATTCAGAAACACTCAATGCAAAACTGGGTGTGGGTAAGGCGCATGGTAACTGGAAACACAATGCAAAAATTGCGGTATTAAAAGCTTCGGATTCGGGTGTCGACAGTGCAGACAGCCGGGTGTTTACTGAGAAGAGTGAATACCGGTTTGCAGAGCATACCTACGCCTTTGGCCGGATTAAGCACGAAGAAGATAAATTCAGTGGTTTTGATCACCAGTCGGTAATTTCATTTGGTTTTGGTCATCTGTTTATCGACACTGAAATACACAAGCTCGAGGCATCGTTCGGTATCGGTTATCGTGATCTTGAAGACGACCTGGGTGAGTCAACCAGTGAAGGTGTGCTGGACGGCGAGGTCAAGTATCAGTATGTGATCAGTCCATCCGCGACTTTTAACCAGAACGTGCAGGTGGAATCCGGTGATACAAATACCTACAGTAAATCTGAAACCTATCTGAAATTAAAGATCAATGGCAACCTGAATGCCAAGCTGGGGTATGAAGTAAAGCATAACTCCGATGTACCAGCAGGTGTCGATAAAACCGATACCATGACAACCGTGACCCTGGTTTATGGGTTCTAGTTAGACGCCAGTCGCGAAGCAATCTGAAAAGAAAATGCGAATGAAAGTCCGCTAATTAACGCTAATGAACGCAATAAATAAAAGGCCCCTTTTTGCTGCGTAATAAATTTGTGTTCACTATAGTGGGCTGTGTGTGACTGGTTCCCATGCTCCTGCGTGGGAATCCTTTCTTCTAAGCTATCGCTCAATTAAAATGTCTCATTATGCATTCATACGAGGGAGCGTGGGAATGAGTAGCCTGGGTCACTGGCATATCTATTAAATTGCGTTTATTAGCGTTCATTGGCGGATTGTATGTTTAGTAATACAACCACCAGCTGAGTTTAGTAATACAACCACCAGCTGATATTGAAATTCACATCCGGCGAAGCCCCTGCCTGTATGTCTTCTGCAACGGCAAAATCAATGCTCTGCTGCGGGCTGATACGGTAGCTGCCACCAAAGGTAATCTGTACTGCTTCCGACAGGTATTTAAGTTCGCTGTCATAGAGCGCACTGTGCATATCAAGCTGGACTTTGAGCGGGATGCCGGACCATGCCTCGTATGCTATGCCCGCGGTTGCAAAACCGGCCCAGTCATTCTGGCGATATTGCAGTACTTCACTGTCGCTCATATACAGTAATCCGGCCTGGCCATAAAGCCAGCTGGCAACGGAGAGCCGATAGTCCAGAGCTGACCACAATGCGAGATCGGTACCGCCACTGCCGGTGAGTTTTTCGCTGTCGCCGCTGGGCAGTTTAAGGCTGAGCCAGTGGCTGAGTGCATGCCTGGCAGATTTATCTGCCTGCCAGCCCAGTTGTAATGCGATATCACCGAGGCCTTTCTGTCGCTGGTTAATTTCCAGTAGGTTGATCTGGTTTTCACTGTAGCGGATCTGTATCTGGTTATCGTCAAACGCCGGTCGAATATCTCGCGGCAGGCCGGTAATCTCGTGGAAGCGGTCTATGGCCGCATCCATAAAGCCTCCACCATGTGCAATCAGTGGCAACTGAATGCGTAGCAGCCAGTTGTCCTGAAGGCTGTAGTCATAGAATAGATTGAGTTGCCAGGTTTCCAGATCAACCAGCAATTCAGCGTTCTGTGAAGTGTGGTTAATCAGCTGGTTGCTGCCGTTAAGCGAGAACACCCAGCCTTGCCCTGAAGCTTCAGGCAGGCGTGCGGCGGTGGCGTGGGGCAGGCCATAAATCAACGCAAACGGGTTCTGGTCGCGCACCAGAAACGGACTGGCGGGATTTGCCAGGCAGGCGCAGCTAGACAGGCATAAAAAAAGCCCACTGATCAATTCACCAGTGGGCTTTTTTACAGGACGGCTTAACAAGTCTGATTAAAGGCTTGAGTAGTAAGCTGCCAGGTTCGCAATGTCAGCATCAGACAGTGGCTTGGCCATGGCATTCATGGTTGGGTCAGTACGAGTGCCATCTCTGAAGGCTTTCATTTGCTTTTCAAGATAAGCCGCTTTCTGGCCTTTCAGGTTAGGGTAAGTTGGGATCTTGCTGACACCATCCGCACCGTGACAGGCTGCACAGCTGGCTGCTTTGGCTTTACCTGCAGCCGCGTCACCTGCTGCCATTGCAGAAGGAGCAGAAACCGCCATAACTGAAGCTGCCAGCAGAGATAATACGTGCTTTTTCATTGAGTTCTCCTGGTCGTGTTTGTTACACGAATTGTTAATTTAGCAGGCCGATTTTCGCAGAGCGGACCGATGATGTAAATCAAGATTTTCTTATATGCGCCTTCAGTTGCTTTATTTGCTGCGAAAATTATAATTAAATCAATGGCTTGCGTTCTAGTTATTGGGTGTTTATGGGTTCTACGGCGTGTGGAAAACTGGTTTTCAGGGGGACGTTTACGCCATAAAGCAGTAAACAGTTGCACTGCTTGCGCTCATGAGTGTGCGGCCTGCGTATACTGGGGCGGTGGTTCGGGCGGTGTGAGCGGCATAGAAAACTACTGATTAAGCTGAAAATTTACGCAGTATCAGGTAAAGTGTGCGGCTTATTTTTAGGCTTTTGCTGAGGAAGTTAACATGGCTGATTTCAAAATCGCTCCATCTATATTATCTGCTGACTTTGCGCGTCTGGGCGAGGAAGTCGACAATGTGATCAAATCCGGTGCGGATATCGTGCACTTTGATGTAATGGATAACCATTACGTGCCCAATCTGACCATTGGACCGCTGGTGTGTGATGCGCTGCGCAAGCACGGTGTAACTGCAGAAATTGATGTACATCTAATGGTCAAGCCGGTTGATCGGATCATTCCTGATTTTGCCGAAGCCGGTGCCAGCTATATTACCTTCCACCCGGAAGCCTCCGAGCACATTGATCGCAGCCTGCAGATGATTCGCGAGCTGGGCTGTAAGTCAGGTCTGGTGTTTAACCCGGCGACGCCGCTGGACTATCTGAAGCATGTGATGGACAAGGTGGACATGATTCTGCTGATGTCGGTCAACCCCGGTTTTGGTGGTCAGTCGTTTATTCCCGGCACACTGGACAAGCTGCGTGAGGCGCGCAAACTGATTGATGAATCGGGCTATGACATTCGTCTGGAAATCGACGGCGGTGTTAAGGTGGATAACATCCGCGAGATTGCCGCCGCAGGTGCAGATACCTTTGTTGCAGGTTCGGCGATTTTCGGTGCCAAAAACGACGCAGATGCCAATGTGTATGACACCGTCGTTGGCAAGATGCGTGAAGAGCTGGCCAAAGCATAAGCCCGGTGTGCTGTGTTGCGGCTAGCAACACAGCGGCACTCCCCAGAGATTTTAAGCGAATGATGAAAAAACCCGAGATGGTGCTGATTGATGTAGACGGCACCCTGGTCGACAGCGTACCTGATCTGGCCTACTGTGTTGATGAAATGCTGAAAACGCTGGGTATGCCCGTGCGTGGTGAACAACGCGTACGTCACTGGGTGGGTAATGGTGTTGAGCGTCTGGTGCGTCGTGGTCTGGTGAATGACCTGGATGGCGAGCCCGATGATGCACTGTTTGAAAAAGCCATGCCGATCTTTAATGCGCTCTATGCGGAGAATACCTCGAAGCGTAGCTGCCTGTACCCCGGCGTAAAGCAGGCGCTCGACTTTCTGCGTACCACCGATGTGAAGATTGGTTGTGTGACCAATAAGGCAGCGCAGTTTACCCTGCCGATTCTGAAGGATCTGGGCATTGCTGATTACTTTGAAATAGTTATCTGTGGCGATACACTGGCGAAGAAGAAACCGGATCCGTTGCCGCTGTTGCATGCGGCTGAACAGTTGGCGGTGCAGCCGGAGAATTCGCTGATGCTGGGCGACTCCATGTCCGATGTGAAGGCTGCGCGTGCCGCTGGCTTTTCGATTATCTGCATGTCCTATGGATATAATCACGGCGAGGATATTCGTGACTATCATCCTGATGCAGTGGTGGATCGCATGGATGAAATTAATCAGCTGATTGACTGGAGCTGATGAGCCAGCGCTGAAAGCCTGAAGCTGATAATTCGGCCAAGTAGAAAACACAAGTAGAAAATATATGAATTTTTTCCGTAAAACAGACCTGCGTTTATATACACACTGGCGATGGTAATTGTTTACCTGAACAATCGCCGAGTATTTAAACCTGTGTGGAAAAAATCATGACACCACTGCAATTAAGCCAAGCAACATTTGAACAACTGAAACAGCAAAACTACAGCCATATTCCGTTGGTACATGAAGTACTGGCAGACCTGGACACACCTTTAAGCACCTATCTTAAACTGGCCAATGCGCCTTATTCCTATTTATTCGAATCGGTACACGGTGGCGAGAAATGGGGACGTTATTCGATTATCGGTCTGCCCTGTGAAAAGCGCATTAAAATATACGGTAAAAGCATTGTCATCGAACAGGATTCGCTGGAAACGCAACAGTTTGAAGTGGAAGATCCGCTGGCCTGGATTGAAGACTACCAGGCGCAATTCAATGTGCCTGATATAGAAGGACTACCTAGATTTACCGGTGGGCTGGTGGGCTATTTTGGTTATGACACCATCCGTTATATCGAGCCTAAACTGGCCGGCACAGAAAAACCAGATGCGATCAACACCCCGGATATTTTGCTGATGCTGTCGGAAGAAGTGGTGGTGTTCGATAACCTCAGCGGTAAATTGTATTTTATTGTGATGGTGAAGCCGCAGGATGAGGATGCCTATGCCCGTGGGCAGCTGCGGATTGCACAACTGGAACAGCAGTTGCGACAGAATGTGCCGAGCTACCAGCCTTCTGCAAAAAGCGTTGAAGTGAACGAAGCTGATTTTATTTCCGGCTTTACCGAAGACGGTTTCAAGCAGGCGGTTGCTAAGGCCCGGCAATACATTATCGATGGTGATGTGATGCAGGTGGTGCTGTCTCAGCGCATGTCAATTCCGTTTAATGCCGAGCCACTGGATCTTTATCGTTCGCTGCGCAGTCTCAATCCTTCACCCTATATGTATTACCTGAATCTGGCGGATCACCATGTGGTAGGTTCATCGCCGGAAATTCTGGTGCGTCTGGAAGATGATCAAGTGACGGTGCGACCGATTGCCGGTACACGTCCCAGAGGCGCAAATGATGCGGAAGATCAGGCGCTGGAAAAAGAACTGCTGGCAGACCCCAAGGAACTGGCTGAGCATTTAATGCTGATTGATCTGGGGCGCAATGATGCGGGTCGGGTGAGTGAAATCGGCAGCGTTGAGTTGACCGATAAAATGATAATCGAACGCTACTCCCATGTGATGCACATTGTTTCCAATGTGGTGGGTGAGCTCAAAACCGGTATGAATGCGATGGATGTATTGCGTGCTACCTTCCCCGCCGGAACGGTTAGTGGAGCACCCAAGGTACGGGCAATGGAAATCATTGACGAGCTGGAGCCGGTCAAGCGCGGTATTTATTCCGGTGCGGTGGGCTACCTGTCATGGAATGGCAATATGGATACGGCTATTGCTATCCGTACCGCTGTGATTAAAGACAAAACATTACATATTCAGGCGGGTGCGGGAATTGTATATGATTCGGTACCGGAAAATGAATGGGCAGAAACCATGAATAAGGGGCGGGCGGTGTTTCGTGCCGTGGCCATGGCGGAAGCCGGTTTAGATGGTTCACATCGTTAGGCATTTAAGGTCGCCCTTCGCGGGCTTTTTTGTGGAGCAGGTTAGATGAGAGCGTTTTGTGCACGAGTGGTTCAGCATGCGCTATTTGAAAAAACCATTATCGGTCTGATTGTATTAAACGGCATTATCCTTGGTATGGAAACCTCCAGCCACTTGCTGGCGGAGTACGGTACGCTGATGGAGTATACAAGCCAGTTCATATTGCTGGTATTTATTCTCGAAGCCGCGATGAAAATCATTGCGGTGGCACCACAGTTTTCCCGCTACTTTGGCTCGGGCTGGAATCTGTTTGATTTTTCGGTGGTGCTGCTATCACTGATGCCCGGCACCGGTGAGTTCGCGATGATTGCGCGTCTGGCACGACTGCTGCGGGTGATGCGCCTGATCTCGGCAATACCGGAGCTGCGTCTGATTGTAACTACGCTGGTCAAGTCGCTGCCAGGGATGATGCACGTGGTGTTGTTGATGAGTGTTATTTTTTACATCTATGCAGTGGCGGGCTTTCATCTTTACAATGAGCATGATCCGGAACTGTGGGGTACGCTGGGTCTGTCGTTGCTGACTCTGTTCCGCGTGGTGACGCTGGAAGACTGGACCGATGTAATGTACACCGCGATGGAAATGAACCCCTATAGCTGGATCTTTTTTGTCAGCTTTGTGGTGGTGGGAACCTTTGTGGTGATTAATTTATTTATTGCCGTGGTGCTGAATAATCTGGATGAGGCAAAACAGGCAAATCTGGATGAATTGCGCCAGCCGGTTAATAAAGACGAGCTGTTAAAAGAGTTGCGGCAGACACAGGAAATGCTGCAGCGCCTGCAGTCAAAAGTGGAGAAGACCACCCTATGATGATCATGATCGACAACTACGATTCGTTTACCTACAACCTGGTGCAATACCTGGGGGAGCTGGGTGCCGATGTGCAGGTACATCGAAATGATCAGATTACACTGGCGCAGATTGAACAGCTGCAGCCGGAACGGATTATGATTTCTCCTGGCCCCTGCACACCGAATGAGGCCGGCGTGTCGATGGAAGTGATCAGGCACTTTGCCGGCAAGTTGCCAATACTGGGTGTGTGTCTTGGACACCAGAGTATCGGCCAGGTGTTTGGTGGGAAAATTGTGCATGCACGGCAGATTATGCACGGCAAGACCTCAATGATTCATCACACGGATCAGGGTGTGTTCAAGGGGCTGGAAAATCCCTATGAGGCAACCCGCTACCACTCACTGGTGATTGAAAAAGACAGTCTGCCGGATTGTCTGGAAATCACTGCATGGACCCAGCATGACGATGGCAGCTTCGACGAAATCATGGGGGTGCGGCATAAGGAGATGGCAATAGAAGGTGTGCAGTTCCACCCGGAATCAATCCTGACACGGCACGGCCATGCATTACTGAAAAACTTTCTTGAGATGAAATAACCAGCGTCAGAAACATAGCGCAGAAAAATATTAAAACGGGAATCAACGATGGATATGCAATCAGCAATTAAAATGGTGACAGCAAAGCAGGACCTGAGTCGTCAACAGATGACCGAGGTGATGCAGTTGATTATGACCGGGCAGGCGACTGATTCGCAAATCGGTGGGTTTCTGATTGGTCTGCGTATGAAAGGTGAAACCGTTGATGAAGTGGCAGCGGCCGCTGCGGTGATGCGGGAGCTGTCGAGCAAAGTAGGTGTGCCGGTTGAACACCTGGTGGATACCTGCGGTACCGGTGGAGATGCCTCCGGTAGCTTTAATATTTCCACTGCCTCGGTGTTTGTCACCGCGGCTGCCGGAGCCCATGTGGCCAAGCACGGTAACCGTTCGGTTTCCAGTAAATCCGGCAGTGCCGATGTGCTGGAAACGGCGGGTGTGAATCTGGATCTTACCCCGCAACAGGTGGCCGAGTGTATTCAGAATGTCGGTGCCGGTTTTCTGTTTGCGACCAGACATCATGGTGCGATGAAGCATGCAATTGGCCCGCGCAAGGAAATGGCAGTGCGCACCATTTTCAATGTGCTGGGTCCGCTGACTAATCCTGCTGGTGCGCCAAACCAGGTGATCGGTGTGTTCAGTAAGGACTGGCTGCAACCACTGGCAGAAGTATTAAAGCAGCTGGGTAGCCGCCATGTAATGGTGGTGCACGCAGATGACGGTATGGATGAAATCAGCATTGGCAGTGCAACCTCGGTGGCCGAATTAAAGAATGGTGAAATCAGCTGTTATAGCATTCAGCCGGAAGACTTTAATCTGCAAAGATCCGAACTCGCGGCCATCAGGGCGGAAGATTCGGCCGACAGTTTACAAATTATCCAGGCGGTACTGGATAACCAGCCGGGGCCTGCCAGAGATATTGTTTGCCTGAATGCGGGTGCGGCGATTTACGTGTCCGGGCTGGTGGATACACTGGCGCAGGGCATTGAGCAGGCAAAAGCGGTGATTGCTGATGGCAGCGCCAGGGAAAAACTCGGCGCGCTGATTGAGTACAGCAACCGTTTTAAAAACGCATAAGCAGAAAAATTTAGCCGGGTAAGCACGATTATGAGTAATGCAGCGGATATTCTTCAGAAAATTCTTCGACGTAAAGCAGAGGAAGTGAGTGCTGCAGCCGCAAGCGAGTCAATGCAGGATTTAAGCAGGCGGGCTGAGGTAGCCTTGCCGGTGCGTGGTTTTATTCAGGCGATTGAAAATAAACTGTCGGCATCCGAGGCGGCGGTGATCGCGGAAATAAAAAAGGCATCCCCCAGTCAGGGTGTTATTCGTGAAGACTTTCAACCGGCGGAGATTGCCACAAGCTATGAAGCGGCCGGTGCGGCCTGTCTGTCGGTGCTGACCGACAGGGATTTCTTTCAGGGCGCGCCAGAGTATTTAATGCAGGCACGGGAGGCCACCAGTCTGCCGGTGATTCGCAAGGATTTTATTATAGATCCGTACCAGGTGTATGAGGCGCGGGCGATGAACGCCGACTGTATTCTGTTGATCGTGTCTGCACTGGGCGATGCCATGTTAAATGAGCTATTGGGCCTGGCGCACCATCTGAATATGGATGTATTAATGGAAGTGCATGATCGTGATGAAATGCAACGCGCACTGCAGACCGGTGCGCGTTTAATCGGTGTTAATAATCGCAACCTGCGAACCTTTGAGGTCAGCCTGGATAACACCCTGGGTATGCTGGATATGCTGCCGCCTGATCGTATTCTGGTCACCGAGAGTGGCATACATAAGCCGGAAGATGTGAAGCTGATGCGCGAACACAATGTGAACACGTTTCTGGTGGGTGAGGCGTTTATGCGGGCCGAGGTGCCGGGGGAAAAACTCGCTGCTTTATTTGCCTGAGCGAAGTTTCAATTGTAACGCTGACCATTGAAGCAATGGCCTAGCGTGGCTGAATTACCACAATGGTTTTACCGTGTGCACTGATCAGGCCATCTTCTTCCAGTTCTTTTAACACACGCCCGGCCATTTCTCTGGAACAACCAACAATTTTTGCAATGTCCTGGCGGGTGATTTTTATCTGCATGCCGTCGGGGTGTGTCATGGCATCCGGTTGCTGACTCAGTTCCAGTAGTGTGCGTGCGATGCGTCCCGACACATCGAGGAAAATCAGATCCCTCACTTTCTGGCTGGTCTTGATCAGGCGATCAAACACCTGTGCGGATAACAGAAACAGAATTTCCGGATCTTCCTTAACCAGCTTACGAAACTGCGTGTAGGAAATTTCGGCTATTTCACAGGCGGTTTTGGCGACGATCATGGCGCTGCGATCCAGGTCTTCCTTGAACAGTCCGGCTTCGCCGAAAAAATCACCGCTGTTGAGATAGGCCAGAATAATTTCCGCGCCTTCTTCATTTTCGGTTTGTACGCTAACCGAGCCCTTAATGATATAGTACAGGCTGTGCGGCTGGTCACCTTCGTGGATGATCTTCTTCTTTGCCGGGTAGGTCTTTTTGTGGCAATGGTTGAGCAGAAGTTCCAGTGAAGGGTTGGACTTATCGACTTTAGGTAGCAAACTCATGGTATCCGTTTCATATTCAGTGTGGACACTAGATTATAGTGACTTTTCGGCGTTCCGTGTAGTCTACGTTATTTAGCGCAGAATATTAATTAAACAACAGTGATTCAGGTATCAATTATGCAAGCCAGAGTGAAATGGTTAGATCATATGTCCTTTGTGGGCGAGTCCGGCAGTGGCCATTCCGTGGTGATGGATGGCGCTCCTGAAGCGGGGGGGCGCAATCTGGCGGCACGGCCCATGGAAATGGTGTTAATCGGTATGGGCGGGTGTACCGCCTTCGATGTGGTGATGATACTGCAGAAAGCCCGTCAGCCAGTCGACGACTGTATCGTCGAGATCTCGGCGGAGCGCGCTGAGGAAATCCCTAAAGTGTTCACAAAGATACATGTGCACTATATCGTCAAAGGGCGTGGCCTGAGTGAAAAGCAGGTGGAAAAAGCCATACACCTGACCGCAGAAAAATACTGCTCGGTCTCTATCATGCTGGCTGCAAGCGCAGAAGTGACCCATGATTTCGAGATTATTGAAGAATAGCCATATGATACAGACAACGACGCGACAAACCTTTGATCAACTGCTCAAGCAGTACTACAGTGCCTGGTTTCGCTTCCATCCCGAAATGGCAGTGCACGTCGGAGTCAGTGGCTATGAAGAGCAGTTGACGCCCTTTGATGACGAAGACATAGGTGCGTTGATTTCGCTTAACCAGAAAATACTGTCATCACTGGAAGAGATGAAATTATCCGAGCTGTCACCGACACAGCAGATTGATTTCACTATCTTATACAATGCTGCAAGTATTGAGCTGCATGAGTTACTGGAGCGTGACTGGCGTTTTTTTTCGCCGCAGAAATTTCTGCCTCTGGACGCCATTCACCAATTGACCAACCGTCCGGTACAGAATATTCACAAGGCACTAAAGCATCGACTGGAAGCCATTCCCGAACACCTGCGTGCAGCTAAAACCTACCTGGCGCAGACGCCGCAGACAATTCCGGCTGACTGGGTATCGGACACGATCAGCAGTGTTGCATCGGGTGTAGTGTATTTACGCGGTCTGCTTAAGGATCCGGTAGTTGCCCGTGAGTTTCAGAACCCGTCGCGCCTGCAAACTATTTGTGATGCTGCGGCAGTGGCGATGGAGCAGTTCGAGAAATTTTTGCGACAGGATATTTTGCCAAAAGCAGCGGGTGAATTTGCCTGTGGCGAGAGTCACTTTAATATGTTGTTGCAGAACTGGCATGGCCTGGACATAGATGCGGATCAACTCTATCGGTTTGGTGAGCAGCTGTTTTTGCGTACACAGGATGAGTTGCAACAAGTGGCGCGTGAACTGGGCGCGAATAAAACCATTGATGAAGTGATGGCTGGGATCAGGCGGCAGCATCCACAAAATACTGACAAGTCCCTGCTGGATGCCTATCGCATGCGCATGCAGGCTGCTTATCAGTTTGTGCAGAAAAATAACCTGCTGACATTGCCGGAAAACCAGGCATTGAAAGTAATGGAAACGCCACTGTTCCTGCGTCATGAAATTCCTTTTGCTGCCTATGAAGAACCAGCCTGCAAGGATGTTAAGCAACAGGGCTATTACTATGTTACACCGGTCAATTCAGATGCGCAGTTACTGGAACATAACTGGACATCGATTGACTTAACCTGTGTGCATGAAGCATTTCCCGGTCATCATCTGCAGTTTGTCAGCGCCAATCAGAGCCCGGAAAACAGTTTGCCGCGCATGCTGAATGCTTCGGCAACGCTGTACGAAGGCTGGGCATTGTATTGTGAAGAGCTGATGCAGGAGCAGGGGTTTCTAGACAGGCCTGAGCACCGTTTTATGATGTTGCGTGATCGCTTGTGGCGCGCGCTGCGTGTGATGCTGGATGTTGAGCTACACACACGTGGACTTGATGTGCAAAGTGCCGCACAACGGATGTGTGACGCTCTGGGTTTTGATATGCAGCAGGCTAAAGCAGATTTGAGCTGGTACACCCAGTCACCCACTGTGCCTATGAGTTATGCACTGGGCTGGGCAATGATCAAGGCCTTGCGTGAAGAAGAAATGAAGAAAGCCAATTTTAATTTGCGGGTATTTCACGATCGCCTGCTGTCTGCAGGATCCTGTGCGCTGCCGCTGGTGATTAAATCTCGATTTGGTGATCAGGCGTGGCAGGCTGTGCGACAGAAGGTGTTTGTGGACTAATCAGAGGCGCCCTGGAGGCGGATTTATGCTGGATACAATCAAAACTTTTTTTGATACATTTTTTGCGGCGAACGATGATGCCACGGCAAGCATTGAGCATCAGTTGAACCTCGCCGCCGCTGCACTGTTGCTGGAAATGAGCTCACAGGATCAGCAGGTAAGTGAAGAGGAAATTGCTACAGTACGCCAGGCTTTGCTGGCACACCTGGACGTGTCGGAACATGAGCTGGATGAACTCTATCGGCTGGCGCAGGAAGAAAAACAGCAGGCTACGGATTATCATCAGTTTACACGGCTGATTGCCGAGCATTATGATCAGGATAAAAAAGTGCATCTGGTTGAGTTGTTATGGCGAGTGGCTTTTGCCGATATCAAGCTGGATAAATACGAGGAGCAGATGGTGCGAAAAATCTGTGATCTGATTTATGTGTCACATAGGGACTATCTACAGACAAAGCACCGGGTGATGCAGGAGCTGGGGCTGGCATAGTCCTCAGTTCTTAGTCTTTGGTCATTAGTCATCTGGACATAAAAAAACCTCCCGTAAGGGAGGTTTTCAGATTTCACGGGGAGGTGAAATTTTTTTCGCCGATATACTGGCCAGCAGGTGACTAGCGCAGAATAGACTGTTTGGTCTCGCGGTTCGCGTCCCAGGCTTCGTGCACCTGGTTTACTGCGTTGGTGATATGAGTTTCGGTGATCTGGATCGCGTCACCGTTATCATCCACAATCATGCCGCCTTTAAAGCCGGTCTGGGTAATTGCATAGGCATACTTGCCGCAACTGTTATCTTTCGCTGAGTTAGACATGTGAGTTTCCTTAAGAGTAATAAAATTCTGTATTTCTAATCGCCCCTTGTCGTTTTTTTTCTATGGGCGTTTACAGATACAGAATCTGGCGTATTTAAATCACGCTTTATAAAATTCCGCTTTATAAATTTCTGTTTTATAAATTTTACTTGGGTAGCTATAAAATTGACCTGGCTCAAGTTGGCGGCATTATATCGTAATATTATGATTTTGTTAAATCCTTAACTGGGTTATTTTGTGAAATAGTCCGCGAATTAGCGCTGTGTCCTTCGCGTGGCTGGCGGAAGATCATAACATTATGAAATATAAAGCTATTTTAACTGACCCATGGGTCATATAGATGCATTTTAGGGCCTGTTTGTTACATGAATATTAAAGCGGAGCAACAAATTAACTGCATTGATGAATATAGGCCCGCCCATGGCGTATAAAGTGCAGTCACGGGCAGTGAGCTTTCGCGGCAGCCAGGGGGAGCCACTGGCGGGCCAGCTGGATTTCCCCTTAGATGCGCAGGCCGATTCGGCGCAAAGTCGCTATGTGATTATCAGTCACTGTTTTACCTGCAGCAAACAGACACTGACCACAGCGCGACTGGCGCGGGCGCTGGCACAGGGCGGGATAGCCTGCCTGCGTTTTGATTTCAGTGGTCTGGGTGACAGCGCCGGCTCGTTTGCTGACTCGACATTCAGTAGCATGGTTGAGGATGTGGCCTGCGCGGCAGACTTTCTCGCCCAGCACTACCAGCCCGCGCAGGCGCTGATCGGTCACAGCATGGGCGGCACCGCCAGTCTGGCAGCGAGCCAGCTCACCCGTGATTCGCTGTCCGCATTGTGTAGCCTGATCACCCTGGCATCACCGGCAGAGCCACAACATGTGCTGCACCATTTCGGCGAGGCCATGCCCCGGCTCAGGCAGGGGCAGATGGCGCAGATCGAGGTGGCTGGCCAGTTGTACCCGGTCAAACCGGCGTTTGTCGAGGACGTGGAGTCCTGTGATATGCAGGCGCGGATGCAGAATTGTCAGCTGCCGATTCTCACGGTCAGCGCCGCCGATGATCAGCTGGTGGCAGTTGAGGCGGCACAGACGATTGTTACCTATACTCAGGCGGTGTATGAGTCATTACTTATACAGTCGGCAGATCACCTGTTCAGTGATCGTGCCCATGCAAAGCGGCTGGCAGACACGGTACTCGACTGGCTGCAGCGGCATTGATGGCTGCGGGTTGAACCATTGCCAGCGATTAGCATCACACACAACAGTCTATTCATTAAAACTGAGATAAAGGCGGACTGATGCTAGAGGTAAAAACCTTTCATGATGATGATACAGGTACACTGACACATCTGGTGTATGACAGCGAAAGCAAGGATGCGGTGGTGTTCGACCCGGTACTGGATCTGGATACCATCGGCTGGCGCACCATGACCAGAAGTCTGCAGCTGCTGGATAAATTTATTATCGATAAGCAGCTGAAATTGCATTATGTACTGGATACGCATATTCATGCAGATCACCTGAGTGGCATGCAGTTTCTCAAGCAGAAGTACGGCGTGCCGCTGGTGATAAACGAGGCCATTACCCTGGTGCAGAGCACCTTTAAAGAGGTGTTTAATTTTCCTGACGACTTTGACACCAGTGGTGCGGACTTCGACCTGCTGGTGAAAGACGGTGACCAGTTCAGCGCCGGCCGCATCAACATTGAGGTGCTACATACCCCCGGTCACACCCCGGCCTGCACCAGTTATAAAATTGCGGAGCATGTGTTTACCGGCGATGCGCTGTTTAACCCGAGCATTGGTACGGGACGCTGTGACTTCCCCAAGGGCAGCGCCCGTGACCTGTATCACTCGGTCACGCAAAAGCTCTATACCCTGCCGGACGACACCAAAGTCCATCCAGGGCACGATTATCCCGGTAATCGGCAATTGCAGACCTTTACCACGATTGGCGAAAGCAAGGCATCGAATGTCGATCTGCCCGCCTCACGATCGGAAGAGGATTATGTGAAGTTTATGAATGATCGTGATGCGAAGCTGGCCCTGCCGCGGCTGATTTATCAGAGCGTGCAGGTGAATCTGACCGCTGGGCAGTTGCCTGAAGCGGAATCCAACGGCAAGCATTATCTAAAAATTCCTGTCTATCACGATAAATAAGCTGATCGCACGCTCTGGCTTTAGCGAAGTTAAATTCACGACTGGGTGATGCAGAGGTACCCTAGTAGTCTGTTCGCTTCGGGTTGTTTTTCCAGGCCGTAAAGCTCCGTTGTGCCGCCTCGCGCTCGAGTTGCTGAATGTGGACGCGGCGTTCAGCGTACGGTTTTTTCAGTTCATCGTAAATAAACTGGTCGTCAAAGCCGGCCTCCGCTGCATCGATTGAAGATGCAGCATATATCAGTGTCGGGATGTGAGCCCAGTAAATGGCCGACATGCACATCGGGCAGGGTTCGCAGCTGGCATAGATGACACAGTCATCAAGCTGGTGGGTGCCGAGATTTTTGCAGGCATCGCGTATGGCGATGATTTCGGCATGGGCCGAAGGGTCGCAATTTTGGGTCACCTGATTGTGTCCCCGACCGATGATCTGGCCCTGTCTCACCACCACTGCACCGAAGGGGCCGCCATCTGACTGGGCCGAGCGGGTGGCCAGCGCAATCGCCTGTTGCAGAAAATACTGATCAGAGTGTTCGTTCTGCACCCTGTGTCAGGCAACCGTAAACTTCTGATCGAAGTTGGAAATTTCCAGCACCTGTTTGATGTAATCCGAACAGTTAGCCAGCTGGATCTTAACCGAGGGAAAGTGTTCATCCAGTAACAGCAGCATGCCCAGTGCGGATGAGTCCATGTATTCGGTGCGGCGTAAATCGACAATCACAGTGTCGGCGCCATTCGCTGGAATATGACGGTAAGTCTCACGAAATTCAGAGTGCACGTCAAAATTAAAATGCTCGCTAATACTGATTTGCAGGGTTTTGTTTGAGCTGTCGTAGGTATGCTGGACAGGCATGATTGCTTAGGCCTCTAATGTTGGGTGGTTGAGTCAGCTTGAGTGTTGTCGGCAAACAGGGTTTCAATATCGATATTATCAAAGCGGTAGTGTGCATTACAGAACTCACAATCTACCCTGATTTCACCCTGCTCTTCAATCAGCGACCGCGCTTCCTGCAGGCCCAGTGAAAGAATCATTTCTTCAATTCGCTGGCTTGAACAGCCGCAGCGAAAACTCATCGGGCTGGGTTCGAATAAACGAATGTCCTGCTGATGAAACAGGCGGTGTAATATTTCCACAGTACTCAGTGACAGCAGTTCATCCTTGCTCAGGGTATTGGCCAGATGCTCGGCGTGTTGCCAGTCGTTTTGCGCCTGCTCCAGTTCAGATGATACTGCCTCGCTGGCAGGCATTTGCTGGATCAGAAAACCGCTGCAGCGCGTGTCATCTGACGCCAGCCACAGACGGGTCAGCAGTTGTTCTGACTGGTTGAAGTAGGTTTCAATCGCATCCTTGATGCGCTCGCCCTGTAAATCGATAATGCCCTGGTAGGGCTCGCCGTCTGCGGATTTAATCGTCATCACCATCTGCCCCTGGCCGAAGATATCCTGCAGATTGTGCTCTGGCACGTCACCGTGCCAGCGTGCCAGTCCGCGCAATGTGCCCTGTGATGTGGCCTGTACCACCAGCAGGTGCAGCGGCCCATCGCCGCGAATTTGCAGTATCAGCGAGCCATCGTATTTAATGGTTGCCGACAGCAGAGCGCAGGCGGCAAAGGCTTCGCCCAGAATGCTTCTGACATTTTGCGGGTAGTGGTGGCGTTCTAGCACCGCCTGCCAGCTGGCCTGCAGGTGAACCATCTCACCGCGCACGCGGGTGTTCTCAATTACAAAACGGTGTAACAGGTCATTGTCAGGCATAGTGATCAGGCGTCTAGTTTTGACTTGAGTATTTTATTCACCTGTGCCGGGTTCGCTTTGCCCTGCGAGGCTTTCATAATCTGCCCAACAAAATAGCCAAACAGTTTGTCCTTACCGGCACGGTATTGTTGCAGCTGATCCGGGCTGTTAGCAATGACTTCGTCGATCATCGCCTCAATCGCCGAGTCATCGGTGATCTGTTTAAGCCCCTTGCTTTCAATCACCGTGTCGGCATCACCCTCTCCCAGCCACATGCTGTTGAAAACATCCTTGGCGATCTTGCCGGAGATGGTGTTGTCGGCAATGCGTTTTAACATGCCGGCCAGCTCGCTGGCAGATACCGGGCACTGAGTGATTTCCAGGTCATCTTTATTGAGTCGCGCCGAGACGTCACCGATCAGCCAGTTAGCTGCCAGTTTGGCGTCAACCGATTGCTGAATCACGGCCTCAAAATAATCTGCCAGTGCGCGGGAGGCGGTGAGAATGCCGGCATCGTACTCGCCCAGTCCGAGTTCGCTGACAAAACGCGTGGCTTTTTCCGCCGGCAGTTCCGGCAGGGTTTCCCGAACTGCCTCCAGGTAGGTATCGTCGAGAATAACCGGTAATAAATCCGGGTCAGGGAAGTAGCGGTAATCGTTGGCTTCTTCCTTGGAGCGCATCGAGCGGGTTTGGTTTTTATCCGCATCGTAGAGGCGGGTTTCCTGCACCACTTCACCACCGTCTTCGATCAGCTCAATCTGTCGTTCAACTTCGATATTAATGGCGCGTTCAACAAAGCGGAAGGAGTTGATGTTTTTTAATTCGGCGCGGGTGCCGAACTCTTTCTGTCCTTTGGGGCGTACCGAGACATTGGCATCACAACGGAAAGAACCTTCGGCCATATTGCCGTCGCAGATTTCCAGATACTGCACCAGCGAATGAATTTTCTTCATATAGGCCACCGCTTCTTTGGCCGAACGCATATCCGGCTCGGAGACAATTTCCAGCAGCGGCGTGCCGGCACGGTTTAAATCAATGCCGGTCATGCCATGAAAATCTTCGTGCAGTGATTTGCCCGCATCTTCTTCCAGGTGCGCACGGGTAATGCCGATGGTTTTTTTTGTGCCGTCTTCCAGTTCAATATCGATGTTACCTTCGGCAACAATCGGCTGGTCCATCTGTGAAATCTGGTAGCCCTTGGGCAGGTCGGGATAGAAATAATTCTTGCGTGCAAACACCGAATGTTTATTGATCCGCGCACCGGTGGCCAGGCCAAATTTGCTTGCCATGCGAATCGCTTCCGCATTCACCACCGGCAGTACGCCGGGCAAGCCCAGATCGACTGCGCAGGCCTGGGTGTTCGGCTCGGCGCCATAGGCGGTTGATGCGGAGGAAAAAATCTTGCTTTTAGTGCGCAGTTGCGCGTGTATTTCCAGACCGATAACGGTTTCCCATTCCATAAAGAATGCCTCTTAAAAATTTTGCCTGTTAACAAAAGCCATTAATCAATGTTAATAAATTCATGCGCGTTTTACGCATAGGCTTCAGGTATCTGTTTGTGCCAGTCGGTGTGCTGCTGGTACTGGTGTGCCACATTCAGCAGGCGACTTTCCTCAAAATGATTGGCAATAATCTGCAGGCCCACCGGCATGTTATTACTGAAACCGGCGGGTACACTGATGCCGGGCAGGCCGGCGAGGTTGACTGCAATGGTGTAAATATCCGACAGGTACATCGAAATCGGGTCGTCTGTTTTTTCACCAATATTGAAGGCGGTTTCCGGTGCGGCCGGGCCCATAATCACATCGACTTTTTCAAACGCCTGTTTGAAGTCATCGGAAATCATGCGGCGTAACTGCTGTGCCTTGATGTAATAGGCATCGTAGTATCCCGCCGACAGTGCATAGGTGCCCACCATAATGCGACGCTTAACTTCTTCGCCAAAGCCTTCGCCCCGTGAACGCTTGTACAGATCTTCCAGGTCTCTGGGGTCTTCACAGCGGTGGCCAAAACGCACCCCATCAAACCGCGACAGATTGGATGAGCATTCCGCCGGTGCCACTACGTAATAAACCGGCACCGCGAGATGGGTGTTGGGCAGGCTGATATCGATAATTTCAGCACCCATGTCCCTGTATTGTTGCAGCGCGGTTTGCACGACCGTATTGATCTCTGCGCCAAGGCCTTCACCAAAATACTCTTTTGGCAGGCCGATGCGTAAACCGTCCAGCGGCTTATCGAGCTCGGCGCGATAATCCGGTACGTCTTTTTCCAGTGAGGTGGAGTCTCTGGGGTCAAAGCCCGACATGGCATTGAGCAACAGCGCACAGTCTTCGGCGCTCTGTGCCATGGGTCCGGCCTGATCGAGGCTGGAGGCAAAGGCAATCATGCCGTAACGCGAAACCCGGCCATAGGTGGGTTTGAGTCCGGTAATGCCGCAGAAGGATGCCGGTTGGCGAATCGAGCCGCCGGTGTCGGTGCCGGTGGCGGCCGGGGCCAGGCGCGCTGCTACTGACGCGGCAGAACCGCCGGATGAGCCGCCGGGTACGGCGCGGGTGTTCCACGGGTTTTTCACGGTGCCATAAAAGCTGGTTTCATTGGACGAACCCATGGCGAATTCATCCATATTGGTTTTGCCCAGCATAATCACCCCGGCCTGCTGCAGCTTTTCCACTACGGTGGCATCGTAGGGCGATGTAAAGTTGTCGAGCATTTTTGAGCCGCAGCTGGTTTTCACGCCTTTGGTACAGAAAATGTCTTTATGCGCGATGGGAATGCCGGTGAGCGGGCCCGCCTTGCCGGCGCTGCGTTGTGCATCAGCCTCGGCGGCGGCGGCCAGTGCCTGCGCGTCGGTGACGCTGATAAAACTGTTGAGTTCAGGGTCATGGGCTTTAATGCGCGCCAGGAAATGTTCGGTGAGCTGCACCGAGCTTACTTCACCCGCTTCGAGCAGGGTGCTCAGTTCGCTCAGGGATTTTGTGTGATAGGTCATACTGTGTCTCGTAAAATTCGCTCGTGGCCGGGCGTTTGTCGTCTGTTCGTGTTGCTTCGGGTTTATCGACAGCCGCTATTCAATCACGCGGGGCACCAGATACAGGCCATTTTCGGTTTTCGGCGCAATTTGCTGAAAGGCTTCGCGCTGATTTTGTTCCAGCACTTGATCGGCGCGCAGACGCTGTGCAACATCCATGGGGTGTGCCATGGGTTGTACGTTCGTGGTGTCCACTTCATTCATTTGCTCGACCATGTCGAGAATGTTCGACAGACTGCTGGCATAGCCATCGATGTTTTGCTGGTCGATCTGCAGACGCGCAAGGTGCGCAATCTGTTTTACATCATCGGGTCCCAATGACATAGACTTCTCCGTGTGTGTTATGGCCGCGGTAGGGCATGACGGTTGATTTAAGCTGGCGCTGCTTCACTGTTGGTCTGCGGCTTATGGCAAGAGTAACAGGAATTTATTCGCGAAGTCGCCAAATGCGTTAAAAACCGCGCAAAATTAGCATATTATGCAGCATGAGACCACCTGTAAGCTTGCCCTGATCAGCACTCGTTGATAGAGTAGCGCTAATCACCGAAGGGCTTTATGGGGGCGGGCTACATCATACCTCTGAAGCTATCCACTATTAATATAATGAGTAAATACAGGCAATGTTTCTAAAACGCTTTCGCGGCATGTTTTCTAATGACCTTTCGATTGACCTTGGAACAGCCAACACGCTGATCTATGCCCGGGGAAAAGGTATTGTACTTGATGAGCCTTCTGTGGTTGCAATCCGTCAGGATCGGGGTGGCAGTGGCGCCAAGGCAATCGAAGCCTATGGCCATGAAGCCAAGCGTATGCTGGGGCGTACCCCGTTGAATATCACCGCCATCCGTCCCATGCGTGACGGGGTGATTGCAGACTTCCATGTAACCGAAAAAATGCTGCAGCACTTTATTCGCAAGGTGCATGAAAGCGCCATGCTGCGCCCCAGTCCCCGGGTGCTGATCTGCGTGCCCTGCGGCGCGACCCAGGTGGAGCGTCGTGCGATCAAGGAATCCGCCGCCGGTGCCGGTGCGCGTAAGGTGTATCTGATTGAAGAACCCATGGCGGCCGCCATCGGTGCTGGCATGCCAGTGGATGAACCGCGCGGCTCGATGGTGCTGGATATCGGCGGTGGTACCTCGGAAGTGGCGGTTATCTCGTTGAACGGTATTGTCTATTCCGCTTCGGTGCGAATCGGTGGCGACACCTTTGACGAAGGCATTATCTCCTATGTGCGCCGTAACTACGGCACGCTGATAGGTGAGGCCACCGCCGAGCGCATCAAGCACCAGATCGGTTCGGCCTATCCGGGCAAGGATCTGCTGGAAATTGAGGTGAAGGGCCGCAACCTGTCGGAAGGTATTCCCCGCAGCTTTACCCTGAACAGCAATGAAATACTGGAAGCCCTGCAGGAGCCATTGCACGGTATCGTCAGTGCGGTAAAAACCGCACTGGAGCAAACCCCGCCGGAGCTGGGCGCAGATGTCGCCGAGCGCGGCATTGTGCTCACCGGTGGCGGCTCGCTGCTGCGTGACCTTGATCGTCTGTTGATGGAAGAAACCGGTTTGCCGGTAATCATGGCAGAAGAACCCCTGACCTGTGTGGCCCGTGGTGGCGGTCGGGTGCTTGAATTGATTGATGAGCACGGCGGCGACTTCTTCGCTGTTGAATAAGCCTGTGGGCCAGGCTGCCTGTGATGTTCCGCCGGTGAGAGTTTAAGGTGCCTTAATGCAGCAGTCGTTATTTCTACGCGGCCCGTCGGTTACACTGCGCACGCTGCTGCTGGTGGTTGTCTCAATTGTGGTCATGGTGGCGGATCACCGCTGGCAGCATCTGCAAGCCCTGCGCGGCAGTATCGAAACCTATATTGTCTACCCCCTTCGTTATGTGATTAATCTGCCCGGCAATTTTATTGAGTGGGGGGATGAGGTCTTGAGTTCGCAGCAGGTTCTGCTGGAAGAAAAACGTAAGCTTGAAGAACAGAAACTGCGTGCTCAGGTGAGTCTGCAAAAGCTCAGTGTGCTGGAAAAGGAAAACGAGCGTCTGCGCAAGATGCTCAGCGCACAAACCAAAATCGGTGAAATGGTGCTGGTGGCGGAAATTCTCTCGATTGATCTGGATCCCTACAAGCAGCAGGTGGTGCTGAATAAAGGTCGCAATCATAAAGTGTATATCGGTCAGGCGATTATCGATGCCTGGGGGGTGATGGGGCAAATAGTGCACCTGGGTGCGCACTCCGCCACCGCACTGCTGATCTCGGACCCCAGCCATGCGATTCCGGTGCAGGTCAATCGCAGTGGCCTGCGCAGCACCGCGTTTGGCATGGGCAGTTCGCAACAGCTTGAACTGCGTTATATTCCGCATAATGCCGATATTGAAATCGGCGACCTGATTGTGTCATCCGGACTGGGCGGGCGTTTCCCGCCGAATTACCCGGTGGGGCGGATTGTCTCGATTGAACGTCCGGCGGGCGAGTCCTTTGCTGTGGTGCTGGCGGAACCAGTGGCGCATCTGGATCGCAGTCGCGAGGTGCTGCTGGTGTGGCACAATCCACCGGTAAAAGATGTGCTGTTGAATCAGCCGCTTGAACCGAGCAGCACTGAGGAAACCGAGTGATGCAGGGCAAGGGCTGTTTTAATGTAGTGGTGCCGACGCTGATTCTGGCCTTGATGCTGCTGATGTGGCCGCTGCCTGACTGGCTGGCCTATCTGCGCCCGGACTTTGTCAGCATGGTATTAATCTACTGGGTACTGGCTTTACCGGAGCGGGTAGGCGTCGCCGTGGCCTGGGTGGTGGGTCTGTTGCTGGACGTGACCCATGGCGCCATTCTCGGTCAGCATGCGCTGGGGCTGGTGCTGGTGGTGTTTATTGTACAGCTGGAATATCAGCGGATTCGTGTGTTTTCACTGGTACAGCAGGCGCTGGTGGTGTTTGTGCTGTTGATGATCAAGCAGGTGCTGGTGCTCTGGGTCTCTGGTCTGGTGGGGCAGGCGCCGCCGCTGCAGTATTATTTCCTGCCCAGCCTCGCAGGTGCGCTGTTCTGGCCCTGGTTGTTCCTGCTGTTGCGTAATTTGCGGCGCAGATTCAGCGTATCAAAAAGTTTTTAAACTCAGCTGGCCCGGTGGTTTAATCCACCGCTACGGTACGGCCTTTTGCCCATTGGCGAAGCTGGCTAATCTGCTCCGCCATCAGAATCGACAGCGGCTGGGTGGCGGCAATTTCCGCCAGCATCAGCTCGGTGTTGATGCCCGCTTTTGTGTTGTAGCTGCTGTACAGCGCAGAGGCAACCGCCTGTTCGATTTCCGCACCGGAAAACCCCTCGCTGGCGCTGGCCAGTTGTGCAAGATCAAGAGAAGCTGTGTCGATATTGCGCCGGGCGAAATGAATCGCAAAGATGGCTTGCCGGTTTTGCTGTGAGGGCAGATCAACAAAAAATACCTCATCCATTCGTCCCTTGCGTACCAGCTCCGGGGGCAGGACATTGATCTGGTTAGCGGTGGCGACAATAAACACGCGTTGTTTCTTTTCCGCCATCCAGGTCAGAAAACTGCCGAGCAGACGCTTTGATGTGCCATTGTCACTGTCGCCGGAGGAAATGCCTTTTTCCAGTTCGTCAATCCACAGCACACAGGGTTCCATGATCTCTGCCATATGCAGTGCCTGTTTCAGGTTCTTTTCGGTTTCACCTACGTATTTGTCATACAGCCGGGAGAAATCCAGGCGCAGTAGCGGCAGTCCCCAGATGCCGGCTACCGATTTGGCTGCCAGGCTCTTGCCGCAACCCTGTACACCCAGCAATAGAATGCCCTTTGGAATATCCAGCATCGCTTGCGTGCTGGACTCGCTCGGATTGAATATCATTGCCCGTTGTTGCAGCCAGGTCTTGAGTTTTGCCATGCCACCCAGATCAGAAAAATGCGCGGTATCGTATTCGTAGGACAGAACATCGCCCTGGTTGAGCAGCCTGTATTTGGCCTGCATGACTTCGGGCAGGTCGGACTCGGTGATTGCGCCGTCATCAATAATCGCATTGCGAATCAGGCGGCGTGCATCACGGTGCGTCAGTCCGCTGAGGTTTTTGCTCAGGCGATCCAGGGTTTGCCGGTCGGTGCGCACCCGGCTGTTCTGTTTTTGCTGCCACGCCTGGGCTTCTTCAAGAATCATTTTTTTCAGCGTGCTGCTGTTGGGCAGGCGCAACTCAAAGTGCGCCGACAGCGGTTCCAGGCTGGGTGACATATTCAGCTGGTGGCTGATAAAAACCAGTTTGCCTCTGTCACCATCGAAGTTCATGGCGATTTCCTTGACCAGGCGAACATTAATCGGGTCGTCCAGATAGGGCTCGAAGTCCAGCAGAATATACACCGCCTGCAGTGCAGAGGCCTTGATGTGTTTGAGTGCATCCTGTGGCTGTGCAATATGCCGCTGTGGGTCGAGGCTCAGGTCGAGTCGCTGCAGGCCATCGGTGATGGTCCACTGAAATGTGGGTAGATAGTCGGTGAGCGTTGCCTTGCGTACCAGTTCCACTGCGCGTCGTTCTTCATGGCTTTCAATGCAGATAATGGGGGTATGTCCGTGTATCAGTAATTCAAGGTCTTTTTGATCAGGCATGGTGAGTTTTAATTGTTATTAAACAGGGCTTAAAAATACAGGCGTTGCTTGAATCTATAGCACGACTGGGGCAATCTTATCAGACATTCATTGCAGATCGTGATTAACCATGTCTTCACTCAAAGCACGTCTGGCACAGCACGGTTTTAATTCCGAAGAGAGTTATGATCATGCGCTGCGCTGTTTTCTCAATAACCCCTGTGACAGCATTCGGTGCCTGAATGTCGATGGCAACAGTGGTCGTCGGCGTACCGCGTTTGCCAATGCACTGGCGCATGCGCTGGGGGCATCGCAGGTGCTGTATTACGAGTTCGGTCGTGACCGGCCGGTGCCGCAGATTATACGCATACAGGAAGGCGAAGAGGTAGTGGAAGAGCCACCGGTTGAGGCGTTTGATCGGGTATTAACAGAAGCCTGTGCACAGAGCGAGGCCGAAGCTACGGTGCTGATTCTGGATCAGCTGCATAAAACCCAGTTTCTTAATCATATTCGCCTGTATGATTTTATTCGCACCGGCGTCTGGGCTTATTCCGATGTGCAGTACCAGGCCAATATGAACAACCTGAAACTGTTTCTTATTTCTGATGAGCGCCTGTATCACTCCTTGCAGAGTGTCTCCTTTCGCGCGCGGGTCAGTGAGCAGGATGCGGTATCGGTGAGCCTGATGGCGGCGGATCTGGGTCTGAATCAGCAGGATTGCCCCTGGCTGGCACCGTTACAGGCATTGCTGGAGGTGCTGGGTATCTCGCCTACACTGCATGAATACAAAAAACTGATTTACGATATAGAGCAGCAGGTGAGTAATCAGCATCAGTTAAAAGTATCGCTTTATGGCTGGCTGGAAAAGCTCGACTGGGATGAGCTGGAAACAGAAAAAATACAGCCATATCTGCACAGAGTGCTGCAGGCAATACAGCAAAGCCTGGAAATTCAGGAAGAAATCGAAATTTCGAGTCTTTAGCCGGTTTATGCAAGTCAGGCCGGAGAGGCTGGTTTTATCCCCTGTTTGGGGGATGCATTGTTGGCCTTTTGTCAGAAACATGGCGTTATAAGTCGTAAAAACCCTTGAATAATCTGAAAAAAACACTAAAAGCTATATAGATGGATGTGGAATAGGGTTAAAATTAATTTCTATCTGTGAACAGTTTAACAACAGTCCTCAAGCTCGCGCTTTAGAATTCATTCCGTGATTGAGGTATTTGGTGGTAATTTATGCAAAGCAATGCACAAGTGCAGCAAGCGCCAGTTACGCATCGTGATGTAAGTAGCACCGCTCGGTTATTTAATTTTAATCGCCCGGTTTACATGACAGACAGTGTGTGGAAAGACTGCGTGGAACTGGTGGATGCAAATGGCCGTATCAAAGATGAGTTGTCTGTATTGCAGCGACTCAGACACGTGCTGTTTATGGCATCCAGTGCATTGCATGGCCGGGTGAACGATGCCGAATGTGAATTCAGTATTCACCGGGTTCCAAATGGCGGCGATTTGCATCGACCTGAGCAAACCACGCTAAAGCTGGTTGCCAGCTCAGAAAACGGGCAACCGCAGATTACTATCAAACACCCCGACGAGTAGCAGTAGACGAGAGTGGATAGCACAGTGGCCTATATTCTTAACGATGATAATACACAACTGGAATTTGCTGAGCGTGCAGACCTGCGTGACGTGACCAGTACCGCGCGACTGTTTAATTTCCGTCGTCCGGTGTATATCGCCGTGGATGTGTGGCAAGACTGTGTTGATTTAAAGGCCGGCAATGGTGTTGCCTATGATGAACTGGCGGTGCTGCAACGACTGCGGCATGTGCTGTTTATGGCGGCCAGTGCCTTGCACGGGCGAGTGGAAGATCTTGAGTATGATTTCAGGGTGTACCGCATCGACAATGACGCCGCAGAAGGCCAGCGTCAGCCAGAGCCGGTGAATCTGCATCTGAGTGCCCACAAGGACGAGCATAATCGTCCAGTGATAACCATCAGCTTTCCTGGCTGAGTTATACCTGTGCAGCTGGCTGTTTCTGCCTGCCCTGACACTGGCTCAGGCTCAGGCTCAGGCTCAGGCGTATCAAAACTGACGTCATCGTTACTCTCACCTCAATCAAACCGTTTCTATTTGATTTTATGGGCCCAGGCCTGTGGGGTAATGTCTAAATGAAAAAAAATATTCTCTGCCGATGGTTTGGTCATGCCAGACCGGCTACAGACGCTGTTCAGTTGCGTGAGGGCTTGTCCGTATTGATTGTGGATGACTCCCGTACCCAGTTGTATGCACTGCAGAAAATGCTGAATGCTGAAGGTGTAAAGACCTATACGGCAGAAAACGGGCGTCAGGGCATATTGATGGCGCGTCATGCTAAGCCGGATCTGATTCTGATGGATATTGTGATGCCTGAAATCAACGGTTTCCAGGCGACCCGTTACCTGAGCAAGCAGCAGGATACCGCACACATTCCTGTTGTGATTATCAGCGGTTCGGAAGAGCAGTCGGATAAGGTGTGGGCCATCAAGCTGGGCGCTCGAGACTATATTCAGAAGCCTGCAGACAGAATGCAGCTATTGCAGAAAGTCAGCCGATGGACGGCCGAAGTGGGCGTCAACCGTGCCACATCTCCAGCCAAGGCTGCGCCTGCAAGTGATATCGCCAGGGATATTGCCAGAGCGAAAGCGGTATAAAACAGTCGTTCGTCTTTAGTTGTTGGTTTTTAGTCAGACAATCCGACAAATGACTAACGACCCTACAGATAATAAGCCGAGCGGGTCATGACTTTCGACATGGCGGTCATCAGCTTCTTCACCGGCCAGGGTAGCTCAGCACCGCCGCCTTCCAGAGCCACGGTCGCGTGGTGGGCTTCATCGGTCTTCATCTGCTGCAGAATGGCTTCGCTGCGCGCATCCTGTGCGGGCAGTTTCTGCAGATGATCATCCAGGTGACGAATCACCTGGTGTTCGGTTTCAGCCACAAAACCCAGGCTCCATTTATCTCCCAGCAGACCGGCGATGGCGCCAATCGCAAACGAACCGCTGTACCAGATCGGGTTGAGCACGCTTTTATGGCTGCACAGCTCGTCAATGCGTTGTTCAGTCCAGGCCAGGTGGTCATTTTCTTCCAGTGCGGCGCGCTCCATGCTCTGTCTTACGCTGTCCAGTCGCGCAGTGAGGGCCTGCCCCTGATACAGCGCCTGAGCCGAAACTTCGCCGGCGTGGTTCACGCGCATCAATGCTGCTGCACGTTTACGCTCGCTGTCACTGAGAGTCGGCTCACTGATGCCATCCGCCGGGTTGTTGCGCTCGGTGGTGACCGCAGCGCCAAACAGGGTGCGCAGTGCATGATCCGACTGCATAATAAACTGGTCAATGGCGTTATGGTGACGCATAGGCTTCTCTTTGTCTGCTGAGCTGTTAGCGCGGTGCTGGTTTATTGCTGCAAACCAGCTGACGCGCCAGCAGGCTAATGGGGTGAATAACTTCAATGGACTTATTATAACGTTTCAGGGCGGTTTTCATATGCAGACTGCAGCCAATATTGTCACTGATCAATAGCTCGAGCTGATCCAGTGCAAAGCTGGCGGCTTTCTGTTCTGCCAGTGCCTGGCCCTGTTGCGGGTAATTGAGGCCCTGAATTCCGCCGGCACCGCAGCACAGAGACGGGCTGGAGGACTCAATCACTTCAAGTTGTGGAATCAGCTGCAGCAGATCACGGTTAATTGTGCGTTGAGGTGACAGGTTGCGGTGTCCGCAGCTTTCATGCAGTGCCACCGCCTTGTCAAGTGGCTTAAAAGTGCAGCTTTGCAGGCGCAGCTGTTGCAGAATAAACTGGCGGGCATCCATCGTTCGCAGTGATGCTGACTTATTTAGCTGCTGACCGCAGGCGGGGTTGAAAAACAGTAGCGGGGATTCGCTATTATTCCCCGGCAACTGCTGTGTCTGCTGTAATAGCTGGCTTGCCAGTGTTGTCTGGCCGTTGTGCTGGTGCAGTGCGCCACAGCAGGACTGCTCTGTGGGTATGTGTACATTAAAGTCGAGCTGATTGAGCAGCTGCACGGCGTCTCGCAGCGTGACTGAGTCCGCCAGCGTGCCAACACAGCCGCTAAACAGTCTGACCTCGCCCTGAATCGTCCTGGTCTGCGCCGGGTAAAATGCTTTGAGTGAGCTTGATGGCTGGCCAAGCAATGCATCGACTGCGGCTTGATGGCCACCGCTTATCGCGCTGAGACCTTTGATCAGGGGTTTAAGCAGCGGGATATTGAGCGCCGAGGCATAGCGGCCCAGGCCATGGCTTGAGGCAATCTGCCTGAGCAGCCAGCGAGCCGTTGCCGGTTTTGCAATGTCTGCCCCGTACAGCTGTCTGAATTCGTCGATCAGGCGGCCATAGGGCACTCTGGAGGGGCAGATGGTCTGGCAGTTGAGACAGCCAAGGCAATGGTCAATGTGAGTCAGGGTTTTGCTGTCAGCGGCAATTTTTCCCTGGTCAATGGCCTGCATCAGTGCAATGCGTCCGCGGGGTGATTCGGTTTCGCTCTGGTAGAGCTGGTAGGTGGGGCACTGTGGCAGGCACATGCCGCACATCACACACAGGTCGGTATCGGAAAGAGTTGAGCTGGTTTTCATTGCGCAGAATTTTATCACTGTATAGAGTGTCGTGACTGACTGATTTGGGGGGTTTATGTCGTATTACCAATACCATGCGTTTCTCTGTACCAATAAGCGAGAGGACGGACGGCGCAGTTGTGGCAATTCTGGCGCGGCGGAACTGCGTGCCTATGCAAAAGCCAGGATCAAGGCGCTGGGGCTGTCCGGCGAGGGCAAGGTGCGGGTCAATACCGCCGGCTGTCTGGATCGCTGTCATCTGGGGCCGGTGATGGTGATCTATCCCGAGGAAATCTGGTATAGCTACCGCAGCGAGCAGGATGTGGACGAGATTATTGAGCAACATTTCGTTAATAATCAGATTGTTGAGCGGTTGCGGGTCAAGGACTAGCGTGATTTAAAAGAAAAACGCGAACAACGCAAATGAACGCAAATAGACGCAATTAAAGCATTATGCCCGCATGATATACTGCCTCAGGTTGTGGCGTGATGCAGGAGCTCCTGTTTCTTCATTCGGTAACAGATTGTATTGTGGGGCGCGCCATCTCCCAGCCTGCGCACTGGTGATTTTACGTACAAACAGAAAAAACCGCGAATGGACGCACTTAAGTGCAGGAGCGCTTTGAACGTGCGAATGCACGGCTCGAAGGGTGGAGCACAGGATGTGCGGAATACTAAAGTGCAGGAGCACTTTGAACGTGCGAATGCACGGCCCGAAGGGTGGAGCACAGGATGTGCGGAATACTAAAGTGCAGGAGCACTTTGAACGTG